>Ga0155197_121_pt1 | contig 48879 bp, 53 predicted proteins | sample RifCSPhighO2_02_FD_106165 | JGI IMG/M metagenome (GOLD analysis project Ga0155197, IMG submission 106165) | Candidatus Melainabacteria bacterium RIFCSPHIGHO2_02_FULL_34_12 | reverse complement strand
TTTCATCAAAATTTTTTCCTCTAGACTACAAAAGGATCAACTTTTGTTTTTCCTTATGCTTTACATTTGCTGTTACAAAATAGGGATGACCCCATTTTGTATTTGCTTATGTATTTATCAGGGCAATTTGCAAATTGCCCCTACTCTCTTTTTTACTCGTTTATCTGTTTTGCTTTTTTGGTTAATCAATAGCATCAATAAATATCTTCGAAGATATTTATGATTATCTGATTTCAAAAATTTTTGATAACAATGTATGCAGTTTTCAGAATTCAGTTGACCTTTTAGGCCATAAAATCTCTAGAAGAAAAAGCAAAAAACTTTTTTACTTCTCTGATTTTCTTCATTTTAATTAGCCCCTAAATAAAAAATTAAGTAGAGAAATTAAATGGCGGATACTCATGTTATCAATCAGACTGTAAGTGGTCAAGGAAATATCTCAAATAATAGATTCCTTAAATAAAACACTTCTGTATTAATTAGAAGAGGCAATTTATAAATAGTATTAACCTTCAGGTATATATAAGTTTGATTCTTTAATTACCAAAGACGCAAACCTACAGGAAGCCATTCCTTTAATCGACTACCTTTAGGAGAATTATTAGCCGATCCATTTCTATTGCTGCTATGACCATCATTATCTCCAAGGCTTTCTATTGTTTCAGGATTAGGTTTTTCAATTAAAATCGGTTTAGCAGGATGAGGTTGTTTTACTTTTGAATTTAACATATTGGCGCCTTGAATTTTTCCGCCTAAACCAGATGCAACAAGAAGCAAGTTATCCTTATCTAAGTCAACAAGACCTTCTTTTACGTAATGTGCAAGAGCCATAGGTATGGAAGCTACTCCTGTATAACCATGTATTTGATAAACTCTCACAACCGTATCATGCAAAAGCATCATAAATTCTAACAAGTTTCTTTCTGTGTCATTTAAAGCCTCATATATATCAGAGTCTACTTGTTTCCCAGAATCAACTAATTTGTAAAAATAATCATAGATGTTTTCAGAACCTTTTCTTGTTAACCTTTCAATTCCTATGCTGGTTCCATAATCTTCAGCAATTGCAAGCTCAATTCTTTTTACGACGCCAGCACTGGTCTGAGAAAGGAAAATATGATTATAGTCATTTATACTTGTTCGACTGGATTTCATTAGCTCAAGCATATAAGGAGGAACCCTGTTTGAAATATCCTTGGCAACTTTTTTTGAACTAACAACATTTGAATGGAAATGTTCTAACACTCTAGCCCATAAACTAATATTTTCAGGTCTTTTCATATTATGAGTTACTGCAGCTGCCTGTGTTAGTTTAAAATTTTCAGTTCCAAATACAAGTGGACCGGATGAATCATCACTGGAAACAATTAGCATGCCTGCTCCGCCATCCCCATAATTTATAATTTCATGCGGGTTATTCCCCTTCATATGCATGGAATTATTAGCTAAATAAAGAACAATAGCAACATTTGCTTTCTTTAAAAACATATCTCTTTCTATTTCATCCAGTGCTTTTACAGAGCCAACACATCCTTCAGCTATAACCTTTGTCTTCCATTTCTCCAATACTTCAGCAGGATATTTTCCTCTATTTTCATTACTCAGCCTGGAAAGTATTCTTGAAGTTATTGGCGGATCATTTGCTCTGCTTGTAGTAGTGGCTACATATAAAGCATCGACTTGATCTACGTCTAGCCCGTTCTCTTCAATTAATTTTTTAATAAGATAAACACCCATATCTTCTAATGGATCATGTTTAGATGAATTATCCACTGTATATTTTTCACGAATCCCAGCTATTTCAATATATTCAGGAAGTCTTTTTATAAAATCAAGCGTTAATTCTGCACGATTTAAAACAGTTCTAATAGGTTCTAGCTTTTTATAAGGCTTAAGCTCAGTAGCAATGGCTCTTTGCATCCTTTGATATCTAGTTAATTGTTCTAATTTTTCTGGTTTAAGTTCTTGTACATTGAAAAAAGGACTAAATCTGCCTAACTGAGAGAATCCCCTTCTTACTAGTCCCATTTGCTCTAAAACTTTTCTTTCAAGACTTCCGTCCGCTGCCCTATATTTAGTACCCCCAAAACCATCTCCGGGTATTGCAAGTGCTGTGGATTTTATTCTAGATACTGACAAGGCCCCATCACCTTTGATTTGTTCTCTGAATAAGATAAATAAATTAATAATAAGTTAGCACATAGCAGGTAAAAGTAAAAGGTTAACGCATTTTTAGGTTATAAATTGACTTTTTTAAAATTGGCAAACAATGCTCTTGGCATTTAATGTATGTAATTCTTACATTTCCTTGACTGATAAACTTCACCCAAAGTCTTTGCAAGCATTGTAGTTAAATAAAAAGTTCTATTTATCAGTAAAAATAAAAGTGTAAGCGGTAAAACCAAAATTAGAAACATAAGCTTTAACCATAATAGAATTGGGACACTTAAAATCTTTATTTTCAGCAAGAGACTTTCAAAAATACCGGGCATTTTATTTGAAATAAATCCCTCTATTCCAAGAATCGGTTTTTTTCTTTCATTTAAGAGCCTGCCGGAATTTTTGACCAGATAAAGTGATTTTCCTAAATTAAAATACCACTTGTGCAAATAAGCTATGTTAAGTCTTTCAGGAAAAACTGTATGATAAAGAGCTGCATAAGGCCAGTACAGAATCTTATAGTTATTCATTAATGCATGCCAGAAAAACTCAGTATCTTCACAGACACCGCTTTGTCCTGCGCCCAGATCTTCTCTAAATGGACCGAGCTTTTCAAAAACCTCTTTTTTTAGAATAAAGCAGGCACCAATAGGATTTTTTGCAATTCTGTTTGGATATTGCAGCGGTTCAGGTCCCAGATCATGCACAGGCAAAAAACTTTGAATTAAATTAAAGGGTTTTTTAAATGTAAGCCAGAAGGGAGGTTTAAAGCTGGGATTATGCAATCCTGCTTTTTGCTCTGGCCATTCAGGTAAAACTCTAAATCCAAAAATCTGGAATTCCGGGAATTCTTTTATGCCAAATAAAGCATTACTAATAAACTCACCGGGAATTAAAACATCATCGTCTATGAATAGTAGCAATGAACCTTTTGATGCAAGTATGCCGGCATTTCTTGCATTTGAAAGACCGGTTTTTTGTTCAAAAATATAATTAATTTTTAAATTACTTCCTTCACAAAAAGCATATGCAACTTCTTTAGTATTATCGTTTGAGTTATTATCAACTAGGATAATTTCCCACCTCAGATCCTCTATGTTTATTTGAGAACCTAGACATTGAATAAGGGTAGCAAGTTGTCTTGCACGGTTTCTTGTGCAGACTATTATTGAAAGCTCAATTTGATTTTTTGAATCTGTCATGAATGATGCTCTATATAAGCTTGAAACATATAATTATTCTCTGCCAAAAGAGTTAATTGCACAATATCCCGCGAAAAATCGTGATGAGTCCAGGTTACTTTGTTTTAAAAAGGATAAAAATGCAATATCGCATCATGTATTTTGTGATTTACCAGGTATGCTTTCAAATAATGATGTACTCGTTTTAAATAATACAAAGGTTATTCCAGCAAGGTTTTATGCAAAAACGGAAAGTGGTAAAGAGGTTGAAATTCTTTTAGTAAGTTCAGTTAGTCCTGATAATTTAATTTGGAAAATTTTAGCAAGTTCAAGAAAAAATTTAAAGCCTGGATTATATGTCATTGCGAGGAGCACCGAAGGTGCGACGGAGCAATCTCGAACTAGCTTATGTAAATCGATCGGGATTGCTTCGGTCGCTTTGCTCCCTCGCAATGATGTGAAAGTTGAAATAATTGATCAAGAAACTATAAGATTTAAATCCCATGAGGATTTAAAAACTATATTAGAAGAGATTGGTCAAATGCCGCTGCCGCCATATATAAAACGAACCGGCGTATCGGCGTATCGGCGTATTGGCGAAAGGACAGAAGGACATATCGGCGAAGAAGGATTTAGTGATTTTGAAAGATATCAAACAATTTTTGCAAAAGAACCAGGAGCTGTTGCTGCACCTACTGCAGCACTTCATTTTACAGAAGAGCTTTTAAATAAAATTAAATCAAAAGGAGTGGAGATTTTATACATTACACTTCATGTAGGTCCAGGTACCTTTTTGCCAGTGAGAACTGATGATATAAGAGAACATAAACTTATACCGGAATCTTTTTATATAGATCCAGAAGTATGGGGGAAAATTCAAACCGCTAAAAATAATAAAAAAAGAATAATTGCATGTGGAAGCACGACTGTTCGTGCCCTTGAATATGCTTCAATGATTGATAAGTTTAGTGGTTTAAATTCCTTATATATAATGCCAGGATTTGAATTTAAAGTTGTAGATGCACTAATCACCAATTTTCATCTTCCTAAAACCACCCTTTTAGTATTAGTCAGCGCATTTATAGGCTGGGAAAATGTAAAAAATATTTATAATGAAGCAATTAAAGAAAAATATAGGTTTTTTAGTTATGGGGATGCGATGTTTCTGCATAATTATTGAGCCGGACTGAATTTGCTAGAATTTGACTATTATGCAGACAGTTCTAGAAAAACTAAAAATTAAAAAAGCAAGTTCTCATGACTGGTCTGAAATCCTTGATCTTATGAAGGAAACTGGGCGAACTGTCTTTTTCGCAGGTTCTGAGAGTTATGAAAAATTTTATTTGGTCAGAGATCCCGATACGAATAAAATTTTATGTTCATTTGCAATTGAATCAGAGGATGAAATTGCTGTTTTGAAATTTTTCGGGGTTAGAAAATCTCTTCAAAAAAACGGTGTAGGGAAATACGTGGCGAATAAAACCTGTGAGTTAATGAAGAAAAATGGAATTAAAAGATTTTATGCATCTACCTGGGAAGCTCCGGAATTCTGGAGAAAAACTTTATTTAAAGAAATTAAAATTTCTGAAATCAAAGACAAATATTTTCTTAATTATCTGAAACAGTTAGAAAAAAGTTTTCCATATGAGTACAGTAATCTACTTGTGAATTTTTGTTTTAGTGCTTAGTTCTTGAGATGATTGCCTCTTTTGTGTTGTATCATTTAAAGTAATGGTAAATAGTTTTAAAAAGAAAAAATTTCTTATCTTCGGTACAGGTGCTGTAGGCGGATATTATGGCGGAATGCTTGTGAAGGCGGGTTTTGATGTAACATTTATTGCACGTGGCAAGAATTATAAGGTACTGAAAGAAAAAGGTTTAACATTAATCAGGAATGGTAAAAGAGAAAATTCTCCCATTCGTGTCGTAGAGACAATTCATGAATTGTCTAAAGATATAAAATTTGATTACATAATTATTTGTGTAAAAGGACAGGACACAAGAAATGTTGCAGAAACCATAAAAGAATATGTTAATTCTAGTACCACTGTTGTATCTTTTCAAAACGGTGTTGAGAATGAAGAAATCATTTCAGAAGTTATAGGAAAAGAAAAAGTAATAGGCGGGCTTGTATTTGTTGCTGTGCAAATGACTGAGCCAGGAACAGTTTGTTATGTAGGAGATGATAGGGTTGTTATTGGTGAACTTAATGGACAAGTGACAAGCAGGATAACTGATCTTCAAAAAATTCTTGAATTAACAGGAACACAATGTACTGTTTCAAATGACATATTCTCGGATATGTGGACAAAGCTTATTTGGAATGCAGCATTTAATCCTCTTAGTGTTTTAACAGGTAAAACATCGGACAAAATTGTTCAGGATAAAGAATTGTGGGAATTTGTAAAAAATATTATGACTGAAGTAAGAAATGTAGCAGTTTCTTTAGGATTAAAAATCAGACCAGACTATATTGATTATTATTATGAAAGATCAATAAATCTGGCTGGTTTTAAAACCTCTATGCTTCAGGATTTTGAACGTGGAAACCCTATTGAGCTTGAGGGAATACTTGGTGTAGTGATTAGAAAGGCAAAACAAGTAAATATGCCAGTTCCAAATCTTGAAAAGCTTTACCAAGATGTAGAAAAGAAAATTACAGTTAAAAAAGCAGTCTAAATAACAAAAATCTCTTACTGTATTTTTTAGAGATCTTTTCTAGATTTTCACTTGTTTCCTTAGCTTTTTTCGCAGTGACTTTTATGTTTTCTTTAAATTCCTTATCCGCTACTATGCTGTTTAATTCTGTCGTAAGTTGATCCAGTTTTTCGGAAAGTGAATTAAGGTTTTTTACGGTTTTTGGAAATTCGAGTTCTTCCTGAGTTTGTCTTAAGTCTTTAATAAATTGTGATAATTCAGTGGAAGTTTCTTTTGCAGTTTTCCCAATCTCCAGGATATCTTTTGCAAGTCCCTGCTCGTCAAGTAATTTTGAAACATGAGATGTAATTATTCCAAGCGAAGCAGTGGTAGTTTTAAGATCTGTTCTTATTTGTTCATCCCCGATAATTTTGTTTAAGTTATCTCCCACCTCTACTACGCTGCTTGATAAAAGATTTGAGCTGGTTGCCAGCTGTTCTAGTCTTTCACTGGTAGTAGTTAAAAGTACCCCTGCATTATCGATTAGTTTATTTATGTTTTTAACAACTTCTCTTGCGTCCTGAATCGTAGCAATAAGTAGTTCGACATCTTTGTCTTGAAGAAGTTTATTTATCTTAGTAATTGCATCACGAAATGCTTCTGAAGATTCTATGTTTGCTTTTAAGAATCTTTCATATCTTATTGGCTCCTGTGTTAAAAAGATTGGTTTCCAGTCTGAGGCTGGTCTGCCTTTGGCAGAAAAATCTGTCTGGGTAGATTTTCTGTTAATAATCGGACTTATTTCAACATATTGTTCTCCGATTAATCCTGATGGAACAATGCTAATTATTGATAAAGGTCCAAAAGGTATATCTTTTTTAGTAATAACAAGAGTAATTTCTACATGGTTTTTGCTTTCTTTTATTTTTTGTTGTTCATATGCGATTCCTTGCTGAATATGAACTTGAGATTGATCTTTAAACAAATCAATTTCTTCATTTATTTTTTTTCTTTTTATTGAATCGGTTACTTTCGGCAATTCTTCAACCAATTTATCGGCTTTTAGTGCTTCGTCTTGCCCAAGTTCTATAAGAGTATTTGTTTTGCTGGCTTCTTTTTTTGTGGTGTGACTTTTAAATACCGGTTTTATGCTTTCTACTACTCCTACTCTTAATCCGCTCCACCTTACGATGGCACCTTCTTCAAGACCGCTTACATCTTCAAAATATGCAGTTATTTTTTGCGCGTTGTAAAATTTATGACCTTTAAGCCAGAAAAGAGTAAATATCAAAATTGAAAAACCAATTATTGAAATTACTGTTACTTTAGTTAGATCTTGTTGTTTTGACATAGTTTTTAAGATTGCTCTAGTTTATTTTAGCCGTGTTCCACGTTATATGGCTTTAGTCTTTACTTCCATATTTATTAAAGGATAACAAAAATACGATAAAATAAACTGGTCTTTTGGCTTTTGAGATAAAAAATTATGAAGGATAATAAAAAAGAAAGTAATTTGCCGCATGGAGGAGCTTTAGTTAATTGTTTTTGTGAAATGAGTGAGCTGGAAAGCTTAAAACAAAAGATAAATAGCCTGCCAGCATTAACGGTATCAAAAAGAGTTTTATGTGACATTGAAATGTTTGCAATAGGTGCATTTAGTCCTTTAAAGGGTTTTGTATGTAAAAAAGATTATGAATCCATTGTAGAAAAAATGCGTTTAAGTAACGGACTTATTTGGCCTATTCCGATAACTTTGCAGGTAAATAAAACAGATTATGAAAATATAAAAAATAAAAAAGAAATTGTTCTGAAAGATGAATTAAATGAACCAGTTGCAATTTTAACTTTAAATGAAATATATGAGCCGGATTTGAAAAAAGAAGCAGAATGTGTTTTTAAAACATCTGATTTAAACCATCCTGCTGTTAAATATTTATTTGAAGCAGGGAAATACTTTCTCTCAGGTGATATAAAAGTTTTAAAACATACTTATGATGAATTCCCTGAATATAATCTTGCCTGCAAAGGAACCAGAGAAATCTTTATTCAAAAAGGCTGGAAACGTATTGTGGCATTTCAAACCAGAAACCCGGTTCATAGAGCTCATGAATATCTTTTAAAGGTTGCTCTGGAGACGGTTGACGGACTTATGCTTCACCCGACTATGGGAGAAACAAAAGGAGATGATATTCCGGCAAATATCAGAATGAAATGTTATAAAGAAATCCTGGAAAAATACTTTCCTAAGGATAGAACCTTGCTTTGTATTATGCCTGCCAGCATGAGATATGCAGGACCGAGAGAGGCTGTTCTTCATGCAATAATCAGAAAAAATTACGGGTGTACTCACTTTATAGTAGGACGTGATCATGCCGGAGTGGGGAATTACTATGGTACTTATGATGCACAAAAAATATTTGATGAGCTTGCGTCTGGTGAATTAGGAATAAATCTTTTATTTTTTGAACATAGTTTTTACTGTAAATCATGTGGAGAAATGGCATCCTTTAAAACATGTCCGCATGATAAATCAAACCACATTACATTAAGCGGTACAAAAGTAAGAGAAATGTTGAAAAATGGAGAAATCCCACCGGTAGAATTTACCCGCCCTGAAATCGCTAAGATTTTAATAGATAGTATGCGTGTCACAGAACCGGCGAAAAAATGAACATCCTCGAAGAAATAATTGCTCATAAAAAAAAAGAAATTGAATGTGCGAAAAATAATTTGCCGCTTGACACATTAAGAAAATCAATTGATCAAAATGAAATAAAAAAAAGAAATTTCTATCAAGTAACAAAAGAGAAAATCAGTAAAAAAGAAATTGTACTGATTGCAGAAATAAAAAAAGCATCTCCCTCAAAAGGCGTAATTAAAAAAGATTTTAATCCAATTGAAATTGCAAAAGCATATAAAGCAGGGGGTGCAACCTGCCTTTCGATCCTAACGGATGAAAAATATTTTCAAGGTAATTTAACCTTTATTAAAGATGTAAAAAAAATAGTTGATTTGCCGATTTTAAGAAAAGATTTTATTGTCGATCCGTATCAAATTTATGAATCTGTTTATAATGGAGCGGATTGTATTTTATTAATCGTAGGGGCGTTACACGCAACGCCCCTACTGCGTGATTTATATGAAATTGCCTGTGAAAATGAAATCAGTACGTTAATAGAGGTACATGACGAAAGAGAAATGGAGATTGCATTAAATCTTGTAGGGACATGCCACGGCATGTCCACGGTAGGAATTAATAATCGTAATTTAAAAACCTTTGAAACAAATTTAAATACCACTATAAAACTAGTTCAAAAGTACAAAAAGGATTTAAAGAATAAAATTGTTATTAGCGAATCCGGAATTTTTACAAACAAAGACATTCTTTTACTTATGGAATATGATGTTTATGGTTTTTTGGTTGGAGAAAATCTAATTAAGTCTGTTAATATTGAAAAAGCAACGAGAGAACTGATTAAAATTTAATAAGAAAAGAAAAAAGTAATTAAAATTACTTATGAGTTTTGAAATATATTTAAAGGAAAATTATAAAAAATCAACGACCATATTGGTTTTTTTGATTTTGGTTATTTATTTTTTTATTGCGACTCACGGAACATTAAAATTCGGCCAAGCTGTATATGCTTATTCTTACTATAATGTTCTTGCCTCAGGGTTTGCTCAAGGAAAAATAGAGATGCCATATCCAGTACCAAAGGGTCTGCTTGCATTAAAAAATCCATATGACCCGATTGATAATTTCCCATTCAGGAATAGCGGCTATCAAGATCTTTCTCTTTATAAAAATAAGCTTTATCTTTATTTTGGTCCTACTCCTGTTGTTGTTTTATATTTGCCTCTTTTTTACTTTTTTAGTGGCTATAATCTTCCAGCCGGACTTGCAAATTTTATATTTATGTCTGGTACTCTAATCTTTGCTGTTTTATTAATTTCATATTTAAGGAAAATATATTTTAAAAACGTCCCTGTATGGCTTGAGTTTTTTGTAATATTAGTTCTGGCTTTTGCTAACATGGCACCTTTTTTAATCTATATTCCTGCTATCTATCAGATTGCTATTGCCTGTGATTGTTTTTTCCTTACAGGAGCAGTTTATTTTTTATGTAGAGCTGCAAATAAAGAAAGTCTAAACTATCTTTTCTTGGGAAGTTTATTTTTAGGACTATCTGTTGGAGCCAGATTTTATTTTTTAAGTTCAGCCATAATATTAATTGCATTTTTTTGTGCAGTAGTTCTAAGACAAAAGAACAGATTTACTTTTTTAAAACTTTTATCTTTAATAGGTCCTTTTTTGTTTTGCCTTATGATGTTAATGTTTTATAATTACATAAGATTTGAAAATATTTTTGAGACCGGAAATCATTATCAATTGACTGGTTTTTTATCCAGAGCCGGTATTGAAAATATAATTCCTAACTTATACACATATCTTTTAAATCCAGTTACTGTAAATTGCCAGTTTCCTTACCTCTCTTTACATCAGTGGCATCCTCGTACGTATATTCGTGAAGCAGTAGAAAAGTTTGCAGGATTGTTTTATGGTGTTCCATTCATTTTAATCTCGTCACTTTTATTTTTTAAGAATGATATTCTAAATACTCAGACTCAAAATCATGAAAAAACACCATTTCCTTTTACAGAATTTATAATCATCAGTATTCCTGCATTTATAAATTTTGTTTCACTGTTAGCTTATCAATATGTAAACATGCGGTATCTTGCTGATTTTCTTACACTCTGGTTGCTTCTAAATATTATAGTTTTATTTTATTTTGATTCAAGTCTGTCTAATGGAAACAGATTTAAAACTTACATAAGATTCAGTGGTATTTTATCTGGATTATTGAGCATTATTTTTGGAATTGGTTTTATGTTTAGAATATACGGAAATTAATTTGACAATAAAATCAACTTTTATTTATTAGTTACTTTTAAAATTAAAAAACTAATAAAATATAAACCAATTAAAATCCCGCTTACAATAGCCATATTAAATGGATCTGGCGTAGGAGTAAGAATGGCGCCCAGAATCACTCCGGATAATATTGCCTGCCTCCAGTTGTGGGATAAAGTTTTTGAACTTAATATTCCTGCATTTGCAAGAGCAAAAATTATTATAGGAAGAAGAAAAGCAAATCCGCAAATAGCCATGATCATAAGGGTGAAATTTAAATAACTTTCAATGCTTATGCTTGTAGAAATAACTTCTTTCCCAAACCCAAACAAAAAATTAAGCATGGAAGGCGCCACAAAATAATATCCGAAAATTAATCCCACACAAAATAAAGAGGGAGCTCCTGCAAGAATTGGAATTGCAATTCTTTTTTCTTTATCTTTTAATCCAGGAAGAATAAAGCTTCCCATCTGCCAGATAATTACTGGTGATGATAAAAGAATGCCTAAATATAGAGCAGTTCGCAGGCTTGCAAAAAAAAATTCACCTGGTTTTATCTGTAAAAAAAGAGTTTCTTGTGGTGCTATTGCTGTTAATAATCTTATAATTTCCTTGCTTAAATAGAACCCGCCAAGACTTGTAATAAAAAGTGCAATAAGAGATATTATTATTTTATTTCTAAATTCATTTAGATGAGCTGAAAGTGGCATAAGTATTGATTCTTCAGAATCTTCTGGATTCTTTTTTTTGTATAGATCTAAATCTTTTGTAGAGATTGGTTTCATGGCTTAAGTTAAGGCAGAAATGTTGTACCCACATAGTTGTTTTTTAAAATATCTAATATATTCTTAGGTCTCTTGCCAAATATTATGTGAGTTTTTATTCCACAGGATGTAGCAAACTTTGCAGCTTGGAGCTTAGATCTCATCCCTCCTAGGCTGAACTCGCTGCCTTTTCCTGACGCCATTTTTTCAATTTTCGGGGTAATTTTTTTTACGACTTTTATTAACTTTGCATTTTTGTTTATTTTAGGGTTGCTGTCATGAAGCCCATCTTCGTCTGTGAGAATTATAAGTCTGTTTGCATGAATTAGTTTACTTACCTGAGCGCTTAATATGTCGTTATCACCGAATCTAATTTCTTCACTTGCAACAACATCATTCTCATTAATGATTGGAACTACACCCATATTGAGAAGTGAACTAAGGGTTTCTTTCGTATTTTTATAGATATTTTTTTGTTCAAATCCGTCTCTGGTTAATAATATCTGGGCAATTATAATTTTATGCCTTGAAAAAAATCTTTCATAGGTTTCCATGAGCTTTACCTGTCCGACTGAAGCTGCTGTTTGTTTCTCCAGAATAGTTTTTGGTTTTGAATCTTGATTTAATTCTTTGGCACCAAGTGCAACTGCACCTGATGTAACTAAAACTATTTTATGTCCTTTTTTCTTAAGGTTAGCTATTACATCGGTTAATTCTTTTACTATAGAAGTATCGATTCCTTTGCCTTTACTGGAACTTATGCTGGCTGTGCCTATTTTTATTACTATTTTTTCTTTAGACATTTTGATATACTATTTTATTTTCTCATGACAAAAGAAAATAAAGAAGATTTTTATCTAGCTAATAATTATCATTCTGAAGAGTAACTATTCTTAATTTTTTTACGCCAACTCCGGCTGCAGCATCCAGAACAGAAACTACGTATTTTTGTCTGGACTCTTGATCAGCTCTTACAGCTACAGGAATATCTTTAGTGCCCATTTTTTCAAATTCATTTTTTAAAGCATTACTTACAAGCCCTTGTACTCTGCTTATAGGAGTGTTTTGGTCTGATACTTTAATGCCGTTTACAGCAATTGTGCCTTCTTTGCTTACCTCGACAGTAATGGTTTTGTTTTGTTGTTCTGCTTTGCCGTGAGAAGCAACAGGAGGTTCTACCTTCAAGGAACTTTGGTTTATTAAAGGAGCAATTAGAATCATTATTATAAGAAGAACAAGAAAAACATCTGTCAGTGGCGTAATGTTTATTTCACTGAAGGTTTGTCTATTTCCTGATCCACTACCAAATGCCATTTTTCACCTTTTATCTCTTTTACCTCATCTTCTGTAACTGGTTTGTCCGCTTTGTGTGGGTGATACTGAAGAAAAACTTAAAAAAAGTAATTTCAATAACTGAAAATCTTCTTCAAATCTACGTACAGTGTTGTTGTAAAAATTATTCATGATGACTGCTACTATGGCTACTATTAAACCGTAACCAGTAGCAATAAGTGCTTTTGCAATTCCTATAACCACTTCCTGCGTTTGACCGCCAGCTTCTCCAAGTACCTGTAAGGTAACAATTACTCCTACTACAGTTCCAAATAATCCTAAAAACGGTGCTGTGGCTCCTATCGTGGCAAGTATTGCAAGATACTTTTCCAGTTTTCTGCTTACGATATTTACAGTTATGTCAAATGCTCTTGAAAAATCTTCTTTTTCTACTGCAATTAATCTAACGCCTTCTTCAGCAATTTCACCTATGACACCCCCAAGCTGATTTGATAACGATTGAGCACCTTCCAGGTTTCCACGTTCAAGCTCCCTTTGTAATCTTTGAATGAATACAGCTACGTCTCTTTTATTTCTTGCGTAGTATAAGGACCTTTCAATTACAACTGCTACTGTTAGTATGGAGCAAATGGTTATTGGCCAAAAAGCAAACCAGTCTTGCACCATAAATGCAAAAAAATACTCCAAAAACTTATTCCCATGTACAGTTGTGGCTTCCATATATTCAATCCTTTCTTGAAAACTTTAACATATTTAGCAATAATCTTTGATCCTCTAGTATTGTCTATATGAACCAGTAGCTCCAAAAACATTGTAATCAAAAGTAAATTCAATATCGACAGCATTAGGTGCACCTTCAGGTAATCTTGCAAATGGAGCTGCTGCTTGTATAGCAAGAATAGCAGCTTTATCTGCAGGCTCAAATTCGCTTCCTACTTTTATTGCAAGATTTGAAAGCTCACCTGCTTTATTTATTTTAAAGGTGACAATAACTCTTTTTGATTCATTTCCTCTTGGCGGTCTCCAGGCACGTTTTATTCTTCTTTGAAGCTCATTCATGTATGGTCCAAAATCAATATCTTTTTTTGCTGCAATGCTTGAAGGTGCAAGAGGTCTGGAATTTGGAGGAGGATTTCCTACATTCCCTGTACCCGCAGTTCCAGGTGCGCCAGGTATTCTTGGTATAACTGCAACTGCATTAGTTGTGCCGGGAGAAGCAGGTTCTGAACTTGCAGATTCAGGTGCAGGTGCAGCTTTTGGCAAATCCTGAACGGTCTGGGTATTTTGTATTGGGGCAGGTTGAGGTTGTGATTGAGTAAGAGCTGGTCTTTCAACTACTTTTGGAACTGGTCTTGGAACTGATTTTGGCTGTGGAGGACTGACTGGTTTAGGCGGGGCAGCTATCATTTGTTGAACTACTTTTGGGACTGCAGGTGGCATACTTGCAGGCTTGGATGGCTGTGGTGGTGAGATAGGTTTTTTAGGTTCATGTTTTCCCTGATCAATTGATTGAACAGTGGATCTTCTTGTGGTTTCAGGTGGCGGTGGTTTTTTTGATTCTATCTGAGGAAGAATAAATTCAATCTCTGTAATTTGTTCTTTGTTTTTGGAAGGAATTACAAGAAACAAGCTTATTAAAAATAAAAGAGCAAATGCAATTGAATGAATTATATATGAACTTGCAGTTGATTCAGAAAATCTGAACATGGTTGAATCGGTAGAAATTATTTTGTAGTCAAATTTCTGAAGTGCTTTATCAGCATCAAGATATGCATCAACCATACTGTAGATAATGAAAATGATTATGGTAATCATCAACAAGGTGGAAAATGAACCTCCAAATTTAATTGAATTTATAAGAAAATCAGCTGCAGGAGAAGGTTCAAAATCAAATTTAAATATAAACCCCAGCAAAAATTTTGCAACAGTTAAAAAGAAAAGTGCAAATTCAAGAGTAGAAGGAGGATTTATTGATCCATATAACATTAATAAACTTATAAATGTTGCAGAAAGAAATAAGATCCCTTTTTTTGTTTTACCGTTATAAAGCTGACCAACGCCTGGAATTATCGAGTACATTGCTATAACAAATGGTTCCAGCCCGCTTGTCTTTGGTTTTCTTTCAAATAAGATACTTGTCATTTTTTGATTTAAGGGATTATATTTTAAATTTTATTAAGCTACTACGCCACCATCTATTTATTATCATTTCACAAGACTTACTATTTAATTATATTGTTTTCTAATATGATTAATACTTTATAAAACGCCTCCCTTCAAATCGACTATCTCCGGGAGCAAGCTCCCGAGTTTTTCGCTCGGGCGCAATAAAATCACATTAATTTGTTTCAATATTTAAAATTGTACCTCTGGAAAGTACTGAATTTGGCAGATTTTCAATATTAGATGGCTTATTCTGAAAAATCGCTCCCAGGACATTGGTCTTTGTCTGCTGTGATATTGTTTTACTTATTTTTGCAGAGACGCCGTTTGTAGGTTCCTGCCCTTTTATATCTAAAGTTGTTTTTCCTGAGAATGGCTCTTCGTTGTTTTTGCCTGCAATTTGGATTGAATTAAAATAAATTAAAAATTTTTGTCCTTCTTTTGAAAGTGTACCCTTAAACTTAGTTCCTTTCGGCAGTTTTTTACCGTTGGGTAGATTTTGCTCAGAAGTAGATATTGCAAAGATATATTCCGGCGGATTTTCAAGATTTACAGGATATTGCAAATTAGCCATTAAGTAGGCTTTTTTTAAAAATTGAGTGTAACCATACAACACTGTAATTAGTATCAAAACAATAAGAACAAAAATCTTTTTTCTCATGGACTTACTCCTACTCCTGTTTACATTTACAATATCTGATAAATAAACTCAATTTCAACAAGTGAATTTAAAGGAAGCTCAGCTATTCCTACTGCAGATCGTACATGTTTGCCTGCATCACCAAATATGTTTACCAGAAGATCTGATGCTCCGTTGATAACTTTCGGTTGATCAGTAAAACCAGCAGCACTGTTAACAAAACCAGTGACTTTAATAACTCTTTTAATTTTTGAAAGTGAGCCCAGTATTTCTTTTACAGCACTTAATGAGTTTAAAGTGGCTAATTTACTGGCTTCATATCCGATTTCTAGGGTATTTATTTTATCTCCCATTTTTCCTGTGTAGTGAACCTTTCCATCTAGCATTGGTAAGGTGCCGGAAGTAAATAACATATCTGAAATTAATAATGTAGGAATATAGCTTGCTACTGGTTTTGGAGGAGCAGGCAGGGTTAACCCCAGCTCTTTTAATTTCATTTCAGGATCTTTCTTGGTTTCAATCATCAGCTCTCCTGCTTATTTTATTTATTTTTTTAGGGTTATCCATAAATAAGTTTACCTCATCTAAAAAAAGTATGTTGATTGACTGGAAATCGCCGATATTTAATTTTTTGTTCAATAAGGGTTTCCCCGTAAAGTATTAATTCCAGTTTAACTTTTTGTATGCCATCCCTTTTTTTAGAATGAAAAAATTTAATACTCATTAGCTTAACAATTATCCTGAACTTCTTGATTTAAGCCGATTACTAAACTAAGTTTTCTGCTCATTCTTTCTCTTTTTGAATAGCAGTTTGACGACAAAGGCAAACCACAAGCAATTGTGAGACGCAAAGTTACAGGCCCGTTTGGGTGGCTGAACTACCGAATCAAATGTTCAATATAATTTACAAACATAAATTTGTTCTAGGCATTTTTTGTGCCGTATTAACGACATTGTCGTTTTATTTTCCTGCACTTGCTATTGAGGAAAAAGATGACTATGATTCCTTAATAGTAAGACCTTCTAAGCACATCGCAAATCCCAGAAGAATAAACAGGCTTATGTATAAGCGTGGTTTCATTGGATTTCAAAAAGTAAAAGATGACTTATATGTTGTACCTTTAAATGAAAGTGATAAAAAAACTAAAATTGCTGAATTAAAAAATAGCGGACTCTTTGAACTGGTTGAACCTGATTATAAGTTCACGCTGGATGAAATCCCCCGCTCAAGGAATTACGTAAAAATTATTAAATCCAATGAAAGTAATGATTTAAATGATAATACTAACCTAACTGACATCAGTAATTTAACGGATATTACACCTAATGATAAAGATTTTTCATCACAATATTATTTAAAGGAAATTAATGCGACAAAGGCCTGGAATGTAACGGTGGGAGATTCATCGTTGGTTGTCGGCATACTTGATACTGGAGTTGATGCTAAACATCCTGATCTCGAGGGCAAAGTACTTCAGGGAATAAATTTGTCCAGTCAAAATTATTCAGATCAGATTGGTCATGGTACTGAGGTGGCTGGAATTATTGCTGCTAAAACAAATAATAATCAGGGAATTGCAGGAATAGGATGGAATACAAATGTTCTTCCAATAAAAATTACAGATGAGAACGGTCAGGCAAGAGTATCTACTGTGGTTGTAGCACTGGAGCAAGCTTATGAAAACAATGTAAAAATTATACAAATCAGCTTAAGTACAAATCAGTTTTCCCAGACATTAAAGGATGCAATTCAACTGGCGCATGATCGCGGAATTCTTATTGTTTCGACAGCTGGAAATACTGGCGTTCAGGAAGTTAGATATCCTGCTGCATTTCCTGGTGTTATTGGTGTTGGAGCTATTAACCAATCTAAACAAATAGAATATTACAGTACAAGAGGAGATCATGTAAGTCTTGTGGCCCCAGGTTCATCAATTTATACCACTACATTGAATTTAGGATATTCCGCAGTAACTGGAACTTCATTTTCTGCACCACAGGTAGCTGGTACAGCAGCTTTGGTGTGGTCAATATTACCTGGTCTTACTAATGATGATGTAAAGGATATTTTATTTCAATCAGCTGATGATAGGGGTGAAAATGGCAAAGATCCTATTTATGGATATGGTGTACTAAATACTGAAAAGGCTGTTGCAATTGCAAAATCAACAAAATCTACATTTGAAGTTCAACAAACTCTGGATGAAGGAATTGGCAAAACTTGGATTACTAAATAAGTACTCTGGATTTAGTTTTAATGATACTTTCAAAAAGTTTAATCCCGTCTTTGCTGCCTAAAATATTTTCACAGGCTCTTTCTGGATGTGGCATCATGCCAAGGACATTAGGACGTATCGGCGTATCGGTGTATCGGCGTATCGGCGAACTTATAATACCGGCTATGTTATTTACAGAACCGTTTGGATTACTTTCAGGAGTTACATTTCCATCTTTATCACAGTATTGAAAAACAATTTGTTCTTCGTTTATGTCTTTTGAAATGTAACAGCCGTCTCCATGTGCAATTGGAAGTTTAATTATCTCGCCTTCTTTGTACTGGCTTGTAAAGGGTGTTTTATTATTTTTTACTTTCAAATAAACATCATCACAGATAAAACTCAAGTTTTTATTTTTATTTAATGCACCGGGAAGAAGTTTTGCTTCACAAAGAATTTGAAAACCGTTACATATGCCTATAACCAGACCGCCTTTATTTGCAAAATTTATAATTGAACCAATAATATTTGAAAACCGTGCAATTGCTCCTGACCTTAAATAATCTCCGTAGCTGAAACCTCCTGGAATTACAACACAGTCTATTTCATCTGGTAGCTGAAGTGTTTCATGAAATGTCTCTACCACCTCTTGTTTTAATAGATCTCTTAAAACATTTACACAGTCAGTGTCGCAATTTGAGCCAGGGAATGTGATGACAGAAAATCTCATAACATTTTTATTGTACAATATCATAGTCATGATTTCAAAATCTACAATTTCCACTCGTCCCTGGAATGGCATCATAGATTGCTACAGAACATATTTGCCTGTATCTGATAAAACACCAGTCATTACTTTAAATGAAGGAAATACACCATTAATTTTTGCACCGCATATAAGTAAATTATGTAATATACCAGGCTTATCTGTTTATCTAAAAGTAGAAGGAGCTAATCCTACAGGCAGTTTTAAAGATCGTGGAATGACTATGGCTGTCAGTAAAAGCCTGGAAGAAAAGTCCAAAGCAATTATTTGTGCCAGCACAGGAAATACCAGTGCAAGTGCTGCAGCTTATGCAGCCAGAGCACGTGCTAACGGATATAAGATGGATTGTTTTGTGCTGGTTCCTAAGGGTTATGTAGCTCTTGGCAAATTATCCCAGGCAATGATTTATGGAGCAAAAGTTGTTCAGGTAAAAGGAAATTTTGATGAAGCACTGAAACTTGTAAAAAGTATAGTTGAAAAATATCCAGTTACACTTGTAAATTCAGTAAATCCTTTTCGTATAGAAGGTCAAAAAACTGCGGCATTTGAAGTATGTGAGCAGCTTGGAAGAGTACCTGATGTTCTTGCAATTCCTGTAGGTAATGCAGGTAATATTACTGCTTACTGGAAGGGGTTTTGTGAATATGGAAAAAGTGACAGACCTAAAATGATAGGTTTTCAGGCAAGCGGTGCTGCACCCATTGTACTGAATAAAATAGTTGAAAAACCAGAGACCATAGCTACTGCAATAAGAATTGGCAATCCAGCCAGCTGGAAGCAGGCAGTAAATGCAGCCAGTGAGTCAGGTGGTTTTATTGATATGGTTTCTGATGAAGAAATAATTGAAGCATATAAAACACTTCACCAGATGGAAGGCATTGCATGTGAACCGGCAAGTGCTGCTTCAGTAGCAGGACTTATTAAATCAGCAAAAGCAAAAAAAATTCAGCCTGAGTCTACAGTAGTTTGTGTTTTAACTGGTAATGGTTTGAAAGATCCTGATACTGCTATTAAATCAAGCTCACAGGAATCACTTGAGATTGAAGCTGATTTAAATAAAATTGCAAAATCACTTGGGTTTTAATATGATTTTCATCTTCTTATGTGATGTTTTGTTTTTCCAAGTTCATGGAAATGCTCTGACATAAAATATAATATTTCGCTTATATCAATATTTTTATGTAATAAATCTTCTGGTATTAATGCCTCAGCAAATTTTTCATCATGTACGCTTTCTTCAGCTAGTATAAGAAAGAAAAATTCAAGACTTCTGGCAGCTTGTCTTCCTACTGTAAACTCATAGCGAAGTTGATCATCTAGCCCTGCGTCTGTATCATTAGCAAATTTGTAAAAATAAAAATCATAAATTACTTCTCTAAGTTCAGGCAAGCAAGACATCAAATGTACTTTTAATGTATCAAATGTATGTCCATGTAATTCTGAATAATCCTCTATAGTTCCGTCTATAAGCGTACGGTTTAAACCTGGAAAAGTTTCTCCCCTATTGCTTCTATGCCGTAATTCCTGGCTAAATACAGCAGAAAGCAAATACCTGGCACTGGCTGTATCTTTGAAGCGTGTATATAAATTATTTAATTGCCCCAAACCGGGCTGGATGCAAGATAGATGAATAGTCATATAGATTAATTAATACTATACAGAAATAGAGCTTTAATATCAGTTAAGCTTTGCAAATTGCTGGTAAATTCTTTCATACAAAAATTAAATTATTTTAATAATCATAATTTTAAGGTGAAAATAGGTTAAATTTTAAAAATGCGTTTAGAAAAAGCTACAGGAACAACCCACCGGATATCTACCTGGTGTCCTAATGGTGAAGAAAGATTTTCTTTTCCATTATTAACACCAATTAGTAAAAGATCAATTAAACTTGAAGATCTTTTATTTGAAAAAATTATTTCTTTTGTAAGATCTAATATAGCTTCTATGAAAACGGATGAACTTGTTGAAACTGCAGTAAAGCTTCCTTTTGTATCTAGCGGAGGGAATTGTGGCTCGGAAATGGAAATCGCACTTTTAAAAGAAGGCAATGAGGTTAGGTTATATCTTTTTTTAAAAAGAAGCGGTGAAATTGACGGGAATACTACTTGTGGTTATAACTTAATATGTACAGAAGCTCTTGATTTTAATTTTGAAAGAGATTTAAGAGATTGCATAAAAAGAATTATTTATGATTTCAGTGCAGCTTTACGTTTTTCAGCAATTACTAAGGCAAGATTAAATGAAACTTTTAGAATAGCCCGATTACAAAGGATTCAACTGAATTAATTTCTTGGTGGAACTACTACCTGAAGTGATTGATCCAGTACGACAGGAATTCGTTCACCGCTATTTAAAACAAACTCAGCACCTTTAGATGCAAGTGCAGTAAGTGCTCCTGTACCACCGCCAATGGCAGCTCCAGACCATGCACCTCTACCCGGCATTCCTCCAGCAATGGCTCCTATTGCAGTTCCAAGTGCTGCACCAACTCCTGCACCTATGGCAGCTTTTCCAACACCTTTAGCGAGTCTTGAGCCGCCGGTTTCTGCCTGGAGTTTAAATTGTGAAGTATCAACAGAAGCACTTAGAGGATATCTTTGTCCATCCGGTGTTTGAATGGATGTAAATCTTATTTCAATTACTCCGCCTGAGCCAGCACGGAATCTTTTGGCTGGAATTACATTTACTACTTGTCCGATTACCTGACTTCCTCCTGGAATTACTACATCAGAACCTACAATAAGAGGTGACGAAACTGTAGCATTTACAATATCACCTATTCTGTTAATTCCTGAACTTAAAGTAGTTACTAAAGTCGCATCGAATCTTGAGCCGGCAGGAGCTACTACAACTCTTCCTTTAAGCGGGCGGCTTGCTGTACCTAAGCCTGCTCCTCTATTGCCTTGTGTAAGCTCGTCATATGAATTACTATCTGAACCTGGATTTTCAAAATCCACAGGCTGTTGGTATCCTTGTGCGAAAGCAGGAATACCTGAAAAAATAATCAATCCACTAAAGATCAATGCAGAAATCTTACTTAAAATCCTAGTATTGTTTTTCATAATCTACCTTCCTGTTTTCCTCTTTTCCTCTTAAAACCTTATTATATTACATTTGTTCATAAAGGGCTTATTAAACTTCCTTCTTACTTATTATAGGATTTATCTCCCACCGGTTAAAAAATCCTCATATTTTACACGAACTTCTTTACAGGTTTTCATCAAATTAATTAAATCAACTGGCTCATTTTCTCCCGCAATGATTACCATATACAAGTTTTCTGACAAAGTTAGTTTTGAAATAATTATAAGTCCATTTTCATTTAATAGAGTACAAGTATGAAAAGGCTTTAAATAAAAACCAAAACTCTCATTTAAACAAGCAGATTTAATTATATTTTGAATTTGTTCCAGATAATTCGGTGAATCAGTTATATTTTGTTCTTTAACTATCTGATAGTTGTCGTCCAAAAAGTATATTAAATCGACTCCGGCGACATTTACAATTCCGTTTATATTTTCATCCAGAAACTGATTTAAAATTTCTGAAGTTTTGTCCTCACTTATCAACTTAAACTTCTCCTTACCCGAAGTTAGTTATTGATTTCCCCTTCTAATTTATTTTTCTGTTTATTGTTTTTGTGTTTATTGTTTTTGTGTTTATTCGTTTGGGATTCTTTTTTTTGTTCTTTATCTTTATTAACTAATTCTTTTGCTGGAGATTCTTTAGGTTTTGCTGCACTTTCAATTTTTTTAATAGCAAGGATATCTACCCAGGGTTCATCTAATGCAGAGCTAAAACCTTTCCCGAAAATTTCTATTAAATCTCCTTCTTCCAGTTCTCTGATAGTAATGTTTTCTTTAGCTTCTTTTACAGGATATGCGAGCTTCAGTTCAGAAAGAGGTATTTTACTGTCTGGCCGAAAAATACAAAGTGAAATATAATCTTTTGGTTTTCTTAAAGCAGGCTCATAGTCAAGCGCAAGGGTAGTAAAAGAACTAAATTTCCCCCTAAACCTTATTTTTTTACCGATATATTTTTCTGGTTCCTGAAGCAATGCACCAATTAAAACAGGCTTAAATTCAGCTTCATTGATTTTTTTTAGTTCTACTTTTTCTACTTTTTCTTTTTTACTTTTATCCGATTTTACTTTATCAATACTAAAAACTGGATTAGAAGCAGAGAAACAGAGAAGCAGAGAAACAAAGAAACAAAAAAACAAAAAATTCTTATCTTTGCTTCTTTGCTTCTTTGCCTCTTTACTCCTTCTTCTCATCATGTCTTTTTTACTTCTTTAATAGAATCAAATATTTCGGAAAGTCTGGTGGTGATATATCTTGCTATTTGAGTTTTAGGCTGTCTTTGTAGAATCTCTTTCTTTCCGTCTCTTGTTAGTATGATAACTGCATTTTCATCGGATTCGAATCCTGTTTCGGGAACTGTTATGTCGTTAGCTATAATCATGTCAATTTTTTTCTTTTCCAGTTTTTCTTTTGCATTTTTTTCTATGTTCTCAGATTCTGCCGAAAATCCAATTATTATCTGCTTGTCTCTTTTTGTTCTTCCTAATATTTCAAGAATATCAGGATTCCTTGTAAGTTCAAGATTTATGTCTTCGTTTTTCTTTTTGATTTTTTGTTTTGATGCAATGATAGGTCTGAAATCACTGACAGCTGCAGCCATAATAAGTGCATCTGCTTTGTCAAATTCTGACTCAATAACTTCCTGCATTTCCTGTGCCGATTCAACCTCAATTACCTGATATTTTTTTTCACATGGGACAGTAGAAACAAGAACAACCTCAGCTCCCATATTATAAGCAGCATCAGCTAAAGCTATGCCCATTTTTCCTGAGCTTCTGTTACCGATGAATCTGACAGGGTCTATTGCTTCACGGGTTCCACCTGCAGTTACGATAACTTTTTTACCGTATAAAGGTTTAGTATCAAATTCTCCATACAAAATTGTTTTTATAATTTTTTCATTAGATGCTATATGCCCCATTCCTGTATATCCGCATGCCAAGTCTCCTTCTTCCGGAGGAATAATCTTATATCCAAGTTTAGTTACCAGGGTTTCAATATTTTTTTGAGTAGTAAAGTGTTCCCACATGTTTGTATTCATTGCAGGTGCAATATAAACAGGACACCTTGAGGCCAGCAGTACATTTGTAATAAGTTCATCACATATTCCAGTGGCCATTTTTGCAATTATATCTGCAGTAGCAGGGGAAATCAAAATCAAATCTGTACTGTCTGCAAGTTCAATGTGAATAGGTTTGCTTTGTAATTCAGCAGAAAACATTTCACAATAAACCGGATTTGAAGATAGAACTTTCAGAGGCAGTTCACTTACAAAGTTTCTCGCATCTTTAGTCAGAATAACAGTTACATTATTACCAAGTCTTTTTAATTCTCCAACCAGATCATACATCCGATATGCAGCTATTCCAGCACTGATTCCTAGAACAATATTTTTAGTTTGCTTTGACATCATTGGATACTAAAACTATATAAACAAAACCCTATGTAGCAAGGCTTAGTCAACTAATAAAGTCCCGTCTCTCTGAGCTGCAATTTCTTGCAGTGACTGAATTACAGGATTAGTTGTGCCTTCAAGTTCTTTCGTCTCTTCTTTTATTTGTTTGGCTAGCTGAGCTACTTTAAGTACAAGTTCATATCTGTTATCAGCTTCTTCAAGTAAGTCAGTCAGTAATTTATTCATTGACATTATTTCCTCCTTCAATTCTGAGTTTCTTGTTTTATTCTACAACGTTCTGATAATATAATACTAATTACATTTTCTACAGCTTCGTCCAACTTGTCATTTATTACCAGATAATGAAAAAGCTTTATTTCTTTCATTTCTTCTTTTGCTTTTTTAAGCCTGACTTTGACTTTTTCAACTGATTCTGTCTGTCTCTTTATTAGCCTTTCCTCAAGAGCTTCAAAAGTCGGTGGTGCCAGGAATATTAAAATTGCATCAGGACATTTTTGTTTGATTTGTTTAGCTCCCTGTAATTCAATCTCAAGTAATACATCCTTACCACATGAAAGATAATTATTTACATAAAATTTAGGAGTTCCATAAAAGTCCCCGGCAAATTCTGCCCATTCTAAGAATTCATTGTCATCAACCATTTTCTTAAATTCTTCTTTTGATTTAAAAAAATAATTAATTCCTTCTTTTTCGCCTTCTCTTTTTTCCCGAGTGGTGGCTGAAACAGAGAGGTATATATTGTTGACTTTTTTAAATAATCGTTCGACAATGGTACCCTTCCCTACTCCGGAGGGACCAGTAAGTACAAAAACTTTACCTTTAGGACTTGCCATATAAAAATCTCATCTCTCAACTCTCCACTCTAAATGAGTGTACAATATCTATACATGAAAAAAAGCTTTTTTATTTTATTTTTATTATTGGCTCTATCTGGAATTTTGTTTTATTGGTTTAGTACCCCTAATAGGTATTTGCTTGAAAGCAATGCTCATCTGAGTAGTGGCAAAATCGCAAAAGCAGTAAGGGTCCTTGAAAAGGGAGTAGAAGTACACCCTAAAAATCATAAAATAAACTTTGCTCTAGCAAAGAGTTATTTTTTGCTTGGAGAGATTGAACTTGCAAATAAAGCCATCCTTTCAAAGGATACAATACCTCTTTTAAAAGATAATAAACTGTTGCAGGATTTTTTAGTTGATCTGGCAATTGCAAATCTTAATGTCGGTAATAAATCACTTACAAGATTCTTCGCACAAAAGTATATGGTAAGCCAAAACAAAGAAGAAGTATCAAAACGTGCTGCAAAAAATTATGTTTCCATTGGGCGGATACTTCCTGAATATTCCCTTGTGCTTTGGGAGAAAGCATATAACATTGCATATGAATTAAAAGATACTGAATTAAAAGAGGGGATTAAAGCTCTGCTCCTCCCTGAATATTTTCATATAGCTGAATCCCTCAGTAATGAGAAAAAATATATAGAGGCTTTAGACATTTTAAAAAAAGCTCGAACTATAGGAAGAAATGCTGAATTAAATTTTCAAGAAGGAATTGTATACGGTAAACTCGACAAAATTGGACTTGCTCAAAGACATTTTGAAGAAGCAATCTCACTGGATCCGGATAATGTAAATTACAAACTTACATATGCTAATGTGCTTAAAGATGCAGCAATTGCTTCAAAAAATCAAAACAATAAAACAGAATATCTTGAAAAAGTTAAATTACTTCTTTCAAGCATTGAAGATAATCCTAAAAAGACTACACTCTTAAATAAAATTTTATACTTGAATAAAAAATATAAAATATCAGATGCAAATTTAATGCTGGCAATGATTGGGGACTATTCTTATCCGTCTCTTGCATTTAAGATAAAACCGGTATCAGATACAGTCCTTGAAAAATATAAAATTATTTTTTTAGAAAAAGATAAAAAATGGGTAGATGTATACGAAGCAGATATAAATAACAGTGATTTAGATCAAATTATTGAAGTGACATCACGGAATCCGGTTAATGATACTGCTTATATTAATGCTAAGCTTTATTTAAACAATGAATTTGTGTCAGAGTATACTAATAAGCGTAATTAAAATTTAAATTTTTAAATTAGTTAAAGGAGATTATAAATGCAGTATAAAATCCTTGGTGATGACATGCAAATAGCAGAGGTTGAGCTGAAGGAAGGTGAGTTTGTTCAGGCTGATGCAGGAAGTATGTTTTACATGGAAGGTAATGTAGAAATGGATCTTCGGATGCCGGGCGGATGGGTAGGAGGACTAAAAAGAGTTTTTTTAGGTGAATCTTTCATGCTTCCTTTATTTAAGTCCAAGACTACCGGTTGTAAAGTTGCTTTTGCTCCACCATATCCCGGGAAAATTCTTGAGCTTGAAATTAATGATGCTAAAACATGGCAGGCTCAAAAAGACAGTTTTTTATTTGCATATGGAAATATTGGAATTAATATAAGTTTTATAAAAAAATTTAAAGTAGGATTTTTTGGCGGAGAAGGATTTATACTTGAAAAATTTACCGGTAATGGTAAAGTCTTTATTAATTGCGGAGGATATGCTGTAGAGAAAGTTCTTTCTGAAAATGAAACTGTACAAATAGACACTGGTTGTGTAGTGGCATTTGAGGATACTGTTAACTATGATGTAAAAAGAATAAAAAGTTTAAAGACTGCTTTTTTAGGAGGGGAGGGACTATTTCTTTCTACTCTTACAGGCCCTGGCAAAATTATTCTTCAGTCATTACCTTGGTCACGATTTATGCGTTCAGCTATGGGTGGTGGTAATGGCAGTATATTAAGTGGTGTAGGCAGAATATTTGGAGGAGACTGAGGACGTATCGGTGTATCGTGACTATAGAAATGTATAGAACATTTTGCCTTTATAAAATATGTTATAAATAAAACATGTCATCCCAGCTAGCACAAATTGCAACTTTTACAATAGTAGGTTTTGTACTTGGTCTTACACTGCTTATGCTTTCACTCACCATTCAGAAAATATTTAGTATTCAGAACCCTACCCAGGTTAAAACTGAATCATATGAATGTGGAATGAAAGCATTTCACGATACAAATATTCAATTTGACGTTAGGTATTATTTATTTGCTCTGATGTTCATAGTTTTTGATGTTGAATTCATATTTCTGGTACCCTGGGCAGTTATTTTTGATATAGCAGTAAATAAGGTCTATCTTATAGTTGAAGCATTTATTTTTGTATTTATTCTTATGCTTGGGCTTGTATATGCCTGGAGAAAAGGTGTTTTGGACTTTGATTAAGATTAATCAATGAATGTAGTTATAATTCTAACTGCAGGTAGAAAACAATGACAGAAAATAAAAAAATTACAATACCCGGAAAACCAGTACCTGAAGACTTAAAGGGAAATGTAATTGTTACTGCCATGTCAAGTTTTCTGGATGTAATTTATAATTGGGCTAGATCAAACTCTGTATGGCCTCTTACTTTTGGTACATCATGTTGTGCTATAGAAATGATGTCTACCGGCATGAGTAAATTTGATATTTCAAGGTTTGGTTCTGAGGTTTTTAGAGCTACTCCAAGACAAGCAGATTTAATTATTACAGCAGGAACTATTACCAGAAAAATGGCACCGGCACTAATTAGACTTTATGAACAAATGCCTGAACCTAAATATGTAATTGCAATGGGCGCATGTACTGTCACTGGTGGTATGTTTCATGATTCATATTGTGTGGTTCAGGGCGTGGATAGAATTATTCCGGTAGATGTTTATTTACCTGGTTGTCCGCCTCGTCCTGAAGGTTTACTTCATGCTCTTATGACCTTGCAGAGAAAAATTAGAAATGAATCACTTGCATCCAGAAGAAGATATGCAAAAGATCATCATCCTGTAACTTATGTAGATGAATTAACCGGATTACCGTATCCGTATGAAGAACGAACCGGCGGAACGGCGATGGAGCGAACCGGCGAAGCAGTAAAAAACTAAAGAAAGAAATTTAAAATGTCAGCAGAGCAAACAGTAGAACAATCACCTGAATCTAAACCAGTACCTTCTCTAGGAGAAATAGGTTTAATGCTTAAAAGTAAAGGGATTAACTCAACTGCTCTTGGTAATGATGCTGATGGTCTTGAGATGCTTGAACTTGATACAAAAGATTTAGTAAATGCCACAAGTACGCTTAAAGATTCAGGTTTTGATCTTCTTCTTCTATTGACTTCATGTGAAGTTAAAAAAGGTTATCAGTCTATATATCTAATTACTTCTACAAAAACCAAAAAATCAGTCCGGATAAAGGTAACAGTTCCAAAAGAAAATCCAATTGTTCCTACTATTAGTCATATCTGGTCTACTGCCGACTGGTATGAGCGTGAAGCTTTTGACATGATGGGAATTATTTATACAGGACATCCTAATTTAAAGAGAATTTTAAATCCGGAAAACTGGGAAGGATTTCCACTTAGAAAAGATTACATTCCTCCTGCGGATTCTTTAAATGGACCACATCCGCTTACAGAAACCCTGCTTGCTGAAAAAACTTTAAGTAAGCATTTTGATAGATAAATAATAGAAAGGTAAATAAAATTGTCAGTAGTTAAAGATACAAACCAAACAAAAAAAGCTTTTCGAACCGATGAGATGATCATTAATATGGGACCACAGCATCCCTCTACGCATGGCGTATTGAGACTCATTTTAAGACTTGATGGTGAAATAGTAAAAAGCTGTGAACCAGTAATAGGATACCTTCACAGAGGCATGGAATGGCTAGGACAGAATAGAACTTATGTTCAATATCAGGCTTTAGTAGACAGGGTTGACTATCTTGCAGGAATGTCAGACAGCCATGCATATATTATGGCAGCAGAAAAAATTACAGGAATAAAAGTTCCTCTCAGAGCTGAATATATAAGAGTAATATGTTCAGAGTTAAATAGAATTATTTCTCATTTGCTGTGGCTTGGAATATTTATGCTTGATCTTGGAGCAATGATGGGATTTCCTTTTTATACATTTCGTGACAGAGAAACCATACTTTCATTTCTGGAGGAGGTCTCCGGTCAGAGAATGATGTTTAATTACATCCGGATTGGTGGGGTGTTTAAAGATCTTCCAAAAGGATGGACAAAAAAAGTAAGAAAATGGATTACTACCGATTTTTTAAAATATGTAGATGAATATGAAGCTATTGCTACTAAAAATCCTATTTTTCTTGTTCGTACACAAAACGTCGGACATTTGAGTCCGGAATTAGCATTAGACCGAGGTGTAACAGGTCCAAGCCTTCGTGCGTCGGGGATAAATCTTGATTTAAGGAAATACAAACCATATTCAATTTATGATCAACTGGATTTTAAAGTACCTATCTTAACTAAAGGTGATACAAATGCAAGATATGCATGCAGAATACAGGAACTTAGAGAATCAGCAAAATTAATTGCTCAGGCAATTGACAAACTTCCTGGCGGAGATACTGAAGATTTTGAAAAAAATAAAACAGAACTTACTAGCGGTGATAATCCAGTTTATAAACCTGAAGATTTAATGGTATTAGCAAAAGGCAAAAATGTACCGATGGGTTTTAAGTGTAGTCCTGGTGAAGCTTATGCAGCAGTTGAATCTCCAAGAGGTCAACTTGGTGTGCATTTAATTGCTGATGGAACTTCAGTGCCCTACAGAATTAAATGGCGTTCCCCTTCTTTTAATAATGTTTCAATTCTTCCAGATCTTATTAAAGGTCATCCAGTTGCTGATGTTGTTGCAATTTTTAGTAGTTTAGATGTCATACTTCCCGATGTAGATAGATGACACGAAGTGTCACCCTGAGCCTTAGCGAAGGGTCTCCTAACGTTATAAGATTCTTTGCTGTCGCTCAGAATGACATGATACGATAAAATGTTTCTTATGCAAACAACCACTATGAAGCCAATATATTCCGGCAAAGCAAAAGACCTTTTTGAAACTGAAACTCCTGAAGTCCTTCGGGCCTACTTCCGTGACAGTGCTACAGCATTTAATGCCCAGAAAAAAGGTGAAATTCAAAATAAAGGCAAAGTCAATGCTACCATGTCAACTCTTTTATTTAATTTGCTTGAACAAGATGGAATTAAAACACATTTTATAAAACAAATTGCTGACAATGAACTTCTCATTAAAAGAGTAAAAATTATTCCACTTGAAGTGATAGTCCGAAATATTGCAGCAGGAAGTCTCTGTAAAAGACTTGGAATAAAAGAAGGAAAAGTTCTTAAGTCACCAATTGTAGAATTTAGTTATAAAAATGATGAGCTTGGAGATCCACTTTTGACAAGAGCTTATATTATTAATGCTTTGGAAGTTGCAGACAATAAAACATTGGATATTATTTCTGAACGTACACTTAAGATAAATGAAATATTTAAGGAGTTTTTCTTAAATGTAGGAATTAAGGTTGTAGATTTTAAATTAGAATATGGAACTGATAAAGATAGTAATTTGCTTTTAGCTGATGAGCTTTCACCTGACAATTTTAGATTTTGGGATGCAAAGACAAATGAAAAACTTGATAAGGACAGATTTAGGCAGGATCTTGGAAATGTAGAAGGTGCTTATGGGGAAATGTTGAAGAGGGTGAAGGAAGGACTTAAAAACGAACCGGCGAGACGGCGAACCGGCGAACCGGCGAGTTCACAATCCTATAATGTCAGAGTCCAGATTCTTCCAAAGGCTGACATCCTGGATCCTCAAGGTCAGGCAGTTGAAAAAGCTTTAAAGTCACTTAGTTATTCAGAAGTTATTGATTTAAAAATAGGTAAGGAAATTGTATTTAAATTAAAATCTGAATCAAAAGAAAAAGCACAGGTACATGTTAAAGAAATGTGCGAAAAACTGCTTGCAAATCCTGTAATTGAAGATTATAAGATAGAAATTGATTAATCATTGCTTTTAAAAAAACTATATTTGGTACAATAACAAGCAATTTGTAGCAAATATGTTAAGAACAGAACTAATTGAATTTAGTCCTCATGGCATGTCTAAAGTGCATAGGCCAAAGTCTAGGAATTCTAGAATTGATAAGGATAATTTTTGCCTTACCAGGAGCGATTCAGTAGATTTATTTAAGCTTAAAAAGGGTGAAGCTATTTACAGTGATTTTTTTCTTTTTCATTTAAATGATTCATTGAAAAAAGGCAGAATTGTTGAAATAAATTTTGGCAAAAAATCTCCAAGAGCAGAATTCCTTGCAAATGAATTTATAAATGGAGATTTGCTGGATAGATTATTCGAAATTGACAATCAAGACTTTACGGTTAAAAAAGAATACAGAAAACCAAATCTAATTTTAAGATTATTTACCTCGGGTGAAATAATAGTTCTTCTTAAGCCAATAAATGGACAACATGAAGAAGATCACTTACTAACTGGCATGACAACAGAAGAATGTTCATGGCTAGTATTAAATAATACTGCTCTTAGCCAGTCAGGCTTTCCTGTAACTTCAGGTGCAGAAGAAAACACTCATATTATATTAGAAGGTTATGGTCCATGGGATGAAGAATTTAAAAGTATAAAAGCAGAAATTAGAAATGGTAAATCAGTAAATATTGTAAAAAAAGATCAACTGAATATTGGAAGTGAGATTACATTCACAATTAGTCCCGGGAAAGAAAATGAAGTAATTTTAGATTTTACAATATTAAATGAAGCTGATATAGATGAAATTACTCCACCATTAGTATCATTTTTTCTTAACAATGGGTATTCAGTAGCATTTGATGAAGGATTTATTGAGCCTGATGAAGTTAGTGTTGATTCCTTTCATCCTTCCACATTAGATGCCATAGCAAGTTTAGTTGGTAATTTTAATGTGAATGTAGAAGCAAGAGAAATACCATCGGGTACTTTACATAGGTTTTTAATTTTTTCTCTTGATGTCTAATTTTTCTGGTTTAATGACAGGAATATTTTCATAGCCCGCAGTTTCTTCAGTTTTAACTTCTACTGGTTTATTGAGCATAGTAATTATTCTTCCTGTAACAGATTTATTAATACTTTCTGTCAGTCCCTGGGTAAGTTGTTCTGCACTGTCAGCTGAATAATATTTACCATTGGTACTTAGTGCAACGCACATAAGCTGTTGCTGGGCTTCCCAGTCGTCCTTTACACCAAATCCTACAACGTCGATTTTTAAATCTATATTTGATGTTACTAAGGTTTGTGCTAATTGGCATGGATCTCCACCACAGGTTTCAAGCCCGTCACTTATTAATAAAATAGATTTTTCACCTTTATAAGGTCTTAAGTCCTGAACTGCTTGTGACAGAGAATAGGTAATAGGAGTAAGACCTCTGGGTAATATTTTTTGGATTTCAGAAACAATGGAACGACGATTATTAGTTCCTGGTACTACTAAGAGCTTTGAGTCACTGCAGTCAAAATAAGGATTATTTGCAGGCTGACTTAAACCATAAACTCTCAAGCCAAGGTTTATGTCAGAGGTTGCTTTAAGCAAAACATCTTCCAGAACCCTTTTTGCAATGTGAATTTTAGTTTCACCGTTTATTTTATCTTCCATGCTTCCGCTGGCGTCAAAAACAATTAAAACGGATCTCTTGTCGGCTGAATATAAATTTCCACGTGGTTTATCGCTTTTTAAAAATGGGTTTGAAGACTGAGAATAAGCTCCCAGGCAATATAAAAAAAAGAATAAAAGAAGATAAAATAATTTACTTTTTTTCGTCAAATACCGAATATTTAGCTTCTTCAGAATCACCGGTAAATTCACCTGATTTTTTACCCCAAACATATAATGCTAATGCAACAATAGCAAATAAAATGCATATTGTGAAAGCTCCGTAATATGCAGGTCCAATTCCAATCTGATTTAATAAACAATTTGGGCACATAAGTTTTTACTTTGATTTTGGTTTGTAGTTCCCTATTTTGTAAACACCATATCCTACAGCAGAAAGAATTGCTACAGTAAGAACCAGCATATAAATTATTGTTAGGTCCATCTTCTATCTCTTTCTTCTAAATACTCCATACCCTTTATATTTAGTATTATACCTAGAAAGACTAATAATATTGAAACTACCATATAAATTAGTACTTTTAAGTCAACATCTGCAAGCTCTATATCAGGAATCTTTAAAAACAAATTTCCAATTGGTGTCATAAAACCAAGTCCAATTACTTGAAAGAATCTTGCTTGATATTCTTGCTGCTTAGTAACCATATCAGACAGATTACTAAATAAATAAGTAAAATTCAATGGCTTAATTTGTACTTCTTTTATAAGAATGATACCTAGGGTTACATTAAACGATAAAAAATTTTTAATCTTCAAAAGATTTTAATAATTTAAGCAGATCCTTTGCAAAGTAACTAATTATAATGTCAGCACCTGCACGTTTAATCGATGTAAGCATTTCATAAGCAGCCTTGTTTTCATCCAGCCAGCCGTTTTGGCTAGCTGCTTTTATCATTGAGTATTCTCCTGAGACATTGTAGGCTGCAACTGGCAGATTAACTTTATCTTTCACGGCTAAAATAATGTCCAGATATGGCATTGCAGGTTTTATCATTATTATGTCTGCGCCTTCTTTTTCATCTGTAAGTGCTTCGCGAATAGCTTCTTTTTTATTCCCTGGATTCATTTGATAAGATTTTCTGTCGCCAAATTGCGGAGTGGATTCTGCTGCTTCACGAAATGGTCCGTAAAATGAGCTGGCATATTTTACTGCATAGCTTATAATAGCTGTGTCCTGAAATCCATTTTGATCCAGTGCAGATCTTATAGCACTTACCATACCATCCATCATTCCTGAAGGTGCGATAATGTCTGCTCCCGAAGCTGCTTGGGATACTGCTGTTTTTTGTAATATATCCAGGGTGGGATCATTTAAAATATCTTTTTCAAGTACAATTCCACAATGACCATGAGCCATATATTCACAGAGGCAGGTATCATTAACTAACAATATATCCGGGAAATGTTCTTTAATTTTTTTATTTGCTTTTTGTATAATTCCATTTTCATCCCATGCTGAGCTGGCTTCATTATCTTTTTCATTTGGAATTCCAAAGATAAGTATTGAGTTAATTCTATTGTTTTTAAGTTCTTCAATATGCTTAAGAGCCCTATCAATGGAAAATTGAAAAATACCAGGCATTGAATTTATTTTTATCTCGGGTTCTTTCCCTTCATGAATAAAGACTGGAGCGATGAACTGAGCAGGAGATAGGATTGTCTCCTGGACCAGATTTCTAACAATCTCATTTTTACGAAGGCGGCGTGGGCGAGATTTTATATTAATGCTTTGCATAGTTTATTTACTTTTTAATGTCATTCCCAACTTGATTGGGAATCCAGAGATTGACATCAAACATTTTACTGGATTCCCGCTTTCGCGGGAATGACATTGCATTTGAAATACCTTTCCATGCTTTTTATCAAACCATCTTCTGTAAATGGTTCTGCAATTATATCAACCTTGCTAAACAGTTCTTTTGTAATTTTTGCTGTTTCATCCCCGATTACTGCAATTTTTGAGTTTTTAATGTGATTATTTAGATTATGTTGTTCAATTAATTTTGCAAAATGGCTTACTGTATTTGAACTAAAAAATGTAAGAATATCCATGCCTTCTTGGATTTTATTTATCGTTTCAGTGTCAAGATTCCTGATGAAATTTGCTGTATAGATAGGCCATTCGGTTATGTCTTGTTGGGGCATGCCATGGCGTGCCCCTGCCTGTGTTGGTAATAATATCTTTTTATTTTGCAGTTTCTCTATCTCAGTTAATTCATTTATTAAAGCTTCAAAAGAAAATCGTTTTGGTATGAAATCAGCTTTTATATTATATTTTTCTAATTCTGATTTTGTTTTATAACCCACTGCTGCTATTTGGCATTTTGATAAGGCACGTGAGTCATAACAATTTTTATTTAAAATCTCAAAAAAGAATTTTACAGCATTTTGACTATTAAAAAATACCCAGTCAAAACCCGAGAGATTATTTATTATGTTTTTATTGAAAACTTCTTTTTCAACAGGCTCGTAACTTACTATAGGACAGAGAACTGGTTTTACTCCTGATTTCAATAATTTTGAAACAAAAGAAAATGATTGTTCTTTTGATCTGGTAATAAGAACTTTTTTCCCAAAGAGTGATTTAGTCTCAAACCAGTTTAATATTTCTCTGTAATTTACTACTTCTCCTATAACAATTACTGAAGGTGCTTTCACTTCATTTTTTGCAATGTCTTCGATTACATTTGTCAGCTTTGTAATTATGGTTTTTTGCTGGTGTGTGGTACCCCAGTAAATAATAGCTACTGGTGTTTCTTTTGATCTGCCCAGTGAAATTAATTTTTCTGCAATTTTAGGAAGATTTTTAATACCCATTAAAAGTACAAGAGTGCTTTTTAAGGCGTCAAAACTTTCCCAGTTAATTGTATTTTCAGGATTTGATGGATCTTCATGAGCAGTAATTACAGTAAATGAGCTGGTACAGTCTCTGTGAGTAAGCGGAATGCCAGCATATGCTGGTACTGCAGTGATGCTGGAAACCCCAGGGATAAATTCAAAGTTAATATTATTTTCCTTTAAGAAAATTGCTTCTTCTCCGCCTCGCCCGAAAATATTCGGATCTCCGCCTTTCAGACGGCAAATTATTTTGTAATCTTTTGTAAGTTCAAACAGAAGATTATTTATTTGTTCTTGATTAATGGACTTATCATGTTCTCCACCGACCTTACCTACGTAAATTAATTTAACCTTAGGGTTTAAAAAAGCAGAAAGATCAAGAATTTCTTTTGAAACCAAATTATCATAAGCGATTATATCTGCTTTTTCAATAATTTCTTTGGCCTTTAGAGTCAGTAAATCTGGGTCTCCCGGCCCTGCACCAGTGATATAGACGATTGGTTTTTCTGCTAAATCTTTCATAAGAAAACAATATCATACGTTAAATAAAGACGTGTTTTGCCTTATAGGCATTATATTTTCAAGGATTTTTCTACCCCCATTTTGTAATAACATCTGTGCTAATTTAATTCCAATTTCTTTTGCCTCATTTAAATTTCCTGTAATTTTATCCCTAATAATTTTTTTTCCGTCTAAACTTGCAATTACTCCATAAAGCGTAATTTTATTTTCAATTATCTCAGAATATGCACCTACTGGTATCTGGCATCCTCCTTGCAAGGTGCTTAGAAATTCTCTTTCTGCAATTGAAATCAAATAAGCTTTTTCATCATTTAATTTCATAATTGTACTTTCTGTATCATTATCATTCTCTCTACTTTCAATTGCTAATATTCCCTGACAAACTGCAGGTAAGATTTCTTTGGGATTAAATTTTTCAGAAATTAAATTTTCAAATCCTAACCTTTTTACCCCAGCATATGCAAGGACAATAGCGTCATATTGTCCTTCTTGTAATTTTCGAATTCTTGTGTCTACATTTCCTCTAAGCTCCAAATATTCTAAATCATCTCTGATTGCTTTTAGCTGTGAAATCCTTCTTAGACTTGAAGTTCCAACCTTTGAACCTTCTTTTAAATTGTTAAAAGCTCTTTTCGCTGTCTCGCCGATACGCCGATACGCCGGTTCGTTTCTCAAAATAAGTACGTCGCATGGGTCTTCTCTGTTTAATACAGCAGAAATCTTTAAACCTCCAGGCAGTTTAGTAGGTAAATCTTTTAAGCTGTGTACTGCCAGATCAATCTCATTATTTAAAAGAGCATCTTCAATTTCTTTTGTAAAAAACCCTTTGCCTTCTATTTTAGAAAGGGATATGTCAGTTATTTGGTCACCTTTGGTTTTTATTTCTTTTATGGTTACTTCAATATCGGGAAAGAATTTTTCCAGATTTTCTTTAACAAAATTAGTCTGCCAAAGAGCCAGTTTGCTTGAACGAGTGCCGATAATTAGTTTTGATTTATTTGAATTCATGAATGATTAGAGAACTAGTTTACCAAGATTAAAAAAAATTAATCAACTCATGTAACCCAAGGTTACATTTAGGTATTGCTTTTAGAGCGAATTTAATTTTTAATAAAAGCTGTATGATAAGTGAGTTCCAGAAATATAGAGCACAATTATTTCAAATAAGTGGTTTTGCATTTGCAACACCGTTTGGCAGATTAATTTTAAAACTCCTTGATTTAGAACCGATTGCTCTGACAATTAGATTTTTCATTGTATTAGTAATATCTATTTTCCTTTTAATATGTGGTATATTGTTACTTATAAAAGGTTTTGAAGGATTGGATTGAAAGAAAGAAAATGAGTGTTTTAGAAATATTAGTTACTGTTTTTGTTTCAGGAATATTTGCTGGTTCTATTTTTTTTACTTGTTATATGGTTGATAAAAAAGGAAGAGTAAGTAAAATTAAATAATTATTTCATCTTCTTTTTTCCATGCCGGATCTACAATGCATAAAAACTTTAAATCAGATTTCCCTGTATTTTCAATGTATTGCATCGATTCAGGAGGGATATATATTACCTGAGCTGATTTAACTTTTTCTGATTCATTGTTTATATGCATTATTCCTTCACCCTCGAGAATATAGTAAACTTCTGAGGTTTTTAATTTATGAGGAGTAGATTTATCACCAGCTTTTACAATGGCATGTGCAAGACTGTAACGTAGTTTAATATTTTCCTTATCTGGATGCAAAAGCTCTCTAAGTATAGTTTTATCTCCTGCAAGAATTTCTTTGCAGTCTTTTAAATCTTTAATCAGCATATAAATCCCTTATATTTCAAACAGATCCTTTAAAATCTGAATTTTTTCTTCTTTGTTAGCAGCTTTTAAATTTTTAATAGGGGTATGAAGAATGGTGCTAATTATATTTTGTGTAATGTAATCCACCTCATCTTTTGTAAAAGAATTTTTATTAGAGGTTAATTTTAATAATTTTTCACTCCTTATTTTTTCTGTTTTTTCTTTTAATTCTTTAATTAAATTTTGAATTGAAGTTTTAGACAACTCAATATAAAGCTCATTTGTATTTTCTGAGATTATTTTTTCAGCGTTCTTTAGATCTTCATTGCTTGACTCGACAGTTTTATTATAAATATGTTGCAGGCTGTCAATATCCATGAGATTTACATTTTTTGTTTTTGTGAATTCTGCATCGATGTTTCTGGGCATTGAAATATCAAATATAAATAATTCTCTGGCTGGATCTTTCCTTACTTTGTTAAATTGGTCAGCAAATATAATGGCATGTGGTGCACCTGTAGCAGCAATAACTATGTCTACATCATTCATTGCCTCGTAAACACTTTCAAATGGAATTGATTTATCTGTTTTATATTTGTCTGAAAACTCAATGACTCTATGAGGCGATCTGTTTAAAACAATAGTTTCTTTTGAACCGCCTTTTTTTATAATATGTTCTAGTGCAAGCTCTGCCATCTTTCCTGCACCCAGGACCATAATGCTTTTTGTTTTAAGCGGCCCGGCAACGTTATCTGCCAGGTCAATGGCAGCAGAGCTTATGGACTGGCAGTTTTTTGAAAGATTTGTTTCTTTATGAATTCTTTTTGCACATTTAATGGAATTCTGAAATATTAATTCAAGAATATTATCAAGAGTATGTTCCTTCTGAGCAATTGAATAGGCTGTTTTTACCTGAGATAAAACCTGACTTTCCCCGATTACCAAACTGTCTAATCCACTGGCAACTTTAAATGCATGTTCAAGCATTTCACACCCAGTAATTATCGTGCTGTATTCTTCTATTATTTTTTTTTCAAGTCCCAAATATGAAATAAAAAAATGACAAATTTCATTTAAGCCTTTCTCTTCATTTTCTGACTTAAAATAAATTTCAGTTCTGTTGCAGGTACTTAAAATAAAGAATGATTTTAACGACTTGTAATTTTTTAATTTTTGATTTGCTTCAGTAAGAGAATATTCAGGAATTGAAAATTTTTCTCTTATGGCAACAGGAGCAGTCTTATGATTTACTGTAAATAAATAAAGATTTTTTATCTGTTCATGTACAAGCTCTTTTTTCGCAATAATTTTGCTGATTTGTTCATTAAATAATTTTTCTTCTCTTAGATCCTGAATCATAATTTCTATTTTTGATTTTATCAAATCTGTATATTATGACGTAAAGTAATTGTAACTTGTGTAATTCTGTCATTGCGAGCCCATCTAAAGTGGGCAAAGCAATCCTACTTGAGACTGCTTCGTCACTATCGTTCCTCGCAGTGACATTTCATGTCATTTTTTTTGCAAATTTGCCCAAAATCATGCTTAAGATGGAAGCAGTTAGTTCTCTTGAGAGTGCTTCTCTTTCTTCGCTGGATAATTTTTGTGAATAAGTGGTTTGAGAAACGGCTAAAAGGACGATATCATTAACCAAATTTAAAATCCTTTGAAATACAGGTGAATTACTTTCTGTTAGTTTTTTAAATACATTTTTTAGATTAAAAGTTTCTTTTCTTACCTGAAAAAGTTTTGAGCCTTCACGAAGTTCAATTTCTTCTCCGTATATTCTGTGTCTTTGTTTTACAAGTTCTTCAACATCCTTATCCTCAAGAGCTTTTATTTCTCCTAAAGTATGAGCAAAATACATTATTTTAGCTGCATGTTCAAGTGATTCCATTTTATGATATGCATTAAAAATATCACTTCCAACTGTTACTGCTCCGTGATGGTCCATAATTACAGCATCATGTTTTTCCAGATAAACACTTATTAATTCACCCAGTTTCGTGGTGCCTGGTTCACGGTAAGGCACTGTGGGAACCTCTCCAAGCAGAACAATTATTTCAGGTATAGCAGGCACATTAAAGTCAATTCCGGCAACACTAAACGACACTACAGTAGTAGGATGTGCATGTACGACAGCTTTTATATCAGGTCTTTTTTTATATGCTTCAATGTGAAGAGAAAGTTCAGTGGTAGGCTTTTTATTCCAGTTAGAAAGAGTGTTTCCATCTTTATCTACTACTACAAAATCAGATGTTTCAATAAAGCCCTTATGACTGTTTCTGGGTGTTACCAGGATCAGGTCATCGTTAATTTTAAAGCTTAAATTACCTTCAGTTCCTGACAGCAGTCCTTTTTGATAGGCCAGGTTACAAACTTTTTTCAGAGATTCTCTGCATTCAGCTTCAGTATTTATCTCATTTTTTACTGTCATATGTAATATATTACAATGTAGAAATGTAGAGACAAGCCAAGAGCATGTCTCTACGCTACGAAAACCTATGTCAAAAACATTGCAACACCAATTTAAGGTAATATCTCCCTTTAATCCTGCAGGTGACCAGCCTAATGCTATTAAACAGCTTTCGGATGGAATCAGAAAGGGCCTTAAACATCAGACACTTCTTGGTGTAACCGGCTCAGGTAAAACATTTACCATTGCAAATGTAATTGCTCAGGTACAAAAACCTGCTCTTGTTATTGCACATAACAAAACACTTGCTGCACAACTTTGTAATGAGTTTAGGGAATTTTTCAATGAAAATCCAGTTGAATATTTTATTAGTTACTACGATTACTATCAGCCTGAATCATATATTCCCCATACAGACACATATATAGAAAAGGTTGCAAGTGTAAATGATGAAATTGACAGACTCAGGCATTCCACCACAAGATCACTATTTGAGAGAGATGATGTTTTAGTTGTAGCTTCTGTAAGCTGCATATATGGGCTTGGAGTACCTGAACTTTATTATGAATCAGCAATTAAAATTAAAAAAGGTCAGGATATTGACAGGGAAAAATTAATAAGAAATCTGGTAAATATTTACTATGGAAGAAATGATATTGATTTTAAGCGCGGCAAATTCCGGGTTCGCGGGGAAATATTGGATATATTTCCAATTTATGAAGAAGAAGTTATTAAAGTAAGTTTTTTTGGAGACACCATTGAAAATATTGTAGTAGTTGATCCGGTGACTGGCGAAGTAAAATTAGAGATTAATGAAATTACAATTTATCCTGCAAAACATTATGTTGCTGATGAAGGCAGTATGGAAAGCGCATGTTTACAGATAGAAAAAGAACTTAAAGAAAGAACGGATGAACTTAAATCACAGGGGAAAAATGTTGAAGCTCAAAGACTTTTGCAGAGAACAAAATTTGACATAGAAATGCTCAGAGAAGTTGGCTATTGTAACGGCGTAGAAAACTATTCCAGAATCCTTGAAGGTAGAAAAGCAGGTGAGCCGCCTAAAGTGTTGGTGGATTACTTTAACAGAAAATATGGGCGAGATGGATGGATTTGTGTTATAGATGAATCACATGTTACTGTTCCTCAGATTGGAGGAATGTATCATGGGGATCAGTCCCGGAAAAATACCCTTATTGACTATGGCTTCAGGCTTCCATGTGCACGTGATAACAGACCTTTAAAGCCTGATGAGTTCTGGGACAGGGTAGGTCAGGTTATTTTTCTCAGTGCAACTCCAGGAGATTATGAGCTTAAAATTAGTGATCAGATAGTTGAACAGATTGTCCGTCCTACAGGGCTTGTGGATCCTGAAGTTGAAGTCAGACCAACCAGTGGTCAGATCGAGGATTTAATAAGTGAAATTAAAATAAGAATAGAAAAAAAAGAAAGAATTTTAATTTCTACCCTTACAAAAAGAATGGCTGAAGATTTAACTGCATATCTTATCGGTTCAAACTTAAAAGTTCGGTGGCTACACAGCGAAATTGTTGCGCTGGATAGAATTGAAATTTTAAGGGATTTAAGATTAGGTGAGTTTGATGTTTTGGTAGGAGTAAATCTTTTACGTGAAGGGCTGGATCTTCCAGAGGTAAGTTTGTTTTGCATCATGGATGCTGATAAAGAAGGTTTTTTAAGAGCAGAGAGGTCTCTCATTCAAATGATTGGACGTGCAGCAAGAAATGTTGCGGGAAAAGTAATCTTATATGCAGATAAAATTACAGGCTCAATGAAAAAAGCAATGGATGAAACTGATCGAAGAAGAAATCTGCAGAGAGAATTTAATAAAGAACATAATATTATTCCTGCTACCATAGTTAAAGGACATGCTAACCCTCTTCTTGATTCACTTCGTGCGAACAAACATGTGGATGAAATAGTTGCTGAAGAAATGGCTCATGAAAATCTTGATATGAAAGATTTACCAAAAGTACTTAAAAAAATAGAAACACAAATGAAAAATGCTGCATTGCTCTTAGATTTTGAGCGTGCTGCAAAATTACGGGATGAGCTATACTCATTGAGAGAAATGGCTAAAAATAATATAAAGGGTGCTAAAATAAAAAAATCATGATGGACTTTTTTAGAAAAAATGCTCGTATATTTGTACTAATAATGCTAATTTCTTTTTTAATGGTTTCAGTAGTGCCAATACTGTCAGTTTTTTTTACAGGTAATTAATAATTTAAAGGATTATGAAAGTAAATAAATACATTAATTTATTTTTTGTTTTCTTAGTTTTATTTTCTTTTTCATCTATGCTTCCATGTGAGTCTGCTAAAAGTAAAAAAACAAAATCACATACTTTAAAAGAATTTGAAGAAAAAAGTCTGTATCTAAAAAGAAAAATTGAAGAAACCAGGCAAAAAGAAAAAGTTGCTGTTTCCAGATTAACTGTAATTCAAAAAAAACTTTATACCACACAGGAACAATTAAGAAGAAATAAATTTAAACTTAGTTCCACTCAAAATGATCTTGAACTGACTCAGGAAAAACTTACATATCTGAAAAGTGACTATGCAAACTTAAGAGAAGATTCTGCTGAAAGAATCAGACAAATCTATCAGGGGCAGAGGCTAAGGGTACTGGAGGTACTTTTAAGAACTCCAAATCTTACTGATTTTTTAGATGCTCTTTATTATCAGAAACTTGTAGTAAAGCAGGATAGAGATTTATTGCACAGACTTGAAGAACAGTCTAAAACCATTGAAAGTTATAAAGATATTCTTGCTAGGCAGAAATTAAAATATGCGAATATTGTAAGTGACATAGAATTCCAGAAGAGAAAAATTGCTAAAGAACACCAGCAACAGTCAGTATTAGTTTCTAAAATCAGAACTGAAAGAGCATCTTATGAACAGGCTGAAAGGCAGCTTGAAAGAGATTCACAGCAATTAATTTCAGAAATAAACCGCCTCGTAGGCTATGAAGGATTTGCAGGTACGGTAAACGGCAGTGGAATTTTTTCATATCCGGTCAGAGGTCGTTTAACTTCACCGTTTGGACCCAGACGACATCCTATATTTAAAGTAGTAAGTTTTCACAGTGGTGTAGATCTAGCAGCACCTTTTGGCACGCCGATTATGGCATCGGACAGCGGAAGAGTAATTTTTAACGGCTGGTATGGTGGATACGGAAAAGTAGTAATAGTAGATCATGGAATGAATTATTCTACTCTTTATGCTCATTTAAGCAGGGCATCAGCAGGCAGAGGAAAGACTATAGTAAAAGGTGAAACCATAGGTTATGAAGGACAGACAGGATATTCTACAGGACCGCACCTGCATTTTGAGGTCAGAAAAAACGGAAGGCCGCAGAATCCGTTGCATTATTTACGTTAGTTAAGAGGTTAATGCCTAGCTATTTAGTATAATTATCCCTAATAACCATGTCATTAACCTCTCCAAATGTTTCTTCATTTGTATTTATTCCTCAGGTTACAATCGATTTTGCAAAGTCACATGGCTTTTCTGATCCAGTAGGTTTTCTTGAAGAGGTTGAAATTGAACACATGCAGCCGGATAATGATGTTTGTGATCAATTCCCTGATGACATAGTAAGAGTTGCAGCTGAAATCGGTGTATCACCTCAGTCAATTATAGGAGCACTTGAAGCTCATGCATATTACTCTGCTAAATGTTCATAGATTTTATTGTAGAGTGCTTTTTACTTATATGAACTTCTGTAATTGAACCACACTTTATCTTCAGATGCCAGAACTTATCTATGCTTGCACCCAGAAGATTTAATAAGAAAAGTCTTATAGGTCCTGAGTGAGAAACGACAATTATATTTTTACTTCTGTATTTTTTAAGAATGCTTTTTTGAAACTTTTTTACTCTTTTATTTAAATCAAGAGCAGATTCACCACCTGGAGGTCTTACCCTTAGAGGATCTTTAATCCATTTTTTATAATTAACCGGGTCTTCATTTCTGATTTGCCAGTAATCTTTTTTTTGCCATAAGCCTTCAGATTTTTCAATGAGGTTTTTATCTGTTATTATTTTTTTGACGCCAAGTTTTTTTGCGATGATTTGTGCGGTTTGTTTAGCTCTTTTTAGAGGACTTGTGATTATGTAATCTATTTCTCGACTCGCCGATCCGCCGGTTCGCCGGTTCGCCGGTTCGCTGTCTTGCACATGCAGCTTAATAGCTATATCTTTAGCCTGTTTTACTCCAGTTTTATTCAAATCAATATCCCATTGTCCGAAGACCAGATGTTTTTTATTTGCTTCTGTTTCGCCGTGGCGGACAAAAAAGATTTTTGTTATTGGTTCTTTATAATCCAGGATGTCCATTATTTTCTTTTATTAATCAACCAGGCCATTATAAGAGCAGTAGCTGGCACTGCAATAATTAATCCAATGCTTCCAGCAAGAGCTGCAGTAATTTCTGAAACTACAAGCTCAAGATTTAAATATTTTGCAGGATTCTTTTCATGGCTTATAAGAAGCAGCAGAGGCAATGCCATTCCTGTATATGCCAGAACCAGGGTGTTAGTCATGGTGCCCATAATATCTTTTCCTACATTCATTCCTGAATGAAAAAGATCTTTAAATGAATAGTTTAAATTTGCAGCTTTTATTTCCTGCATGGAGCTGGCAATTGAAATCGCTACATCCATTATTGCGCCAAGACATGAAACTATCATTCCTGCAGCAAGAAGTCCTTTAAAATTTATCTGATAAACCTGATTTCCCCAAAGTATCATGGCTTCTGAGCTGGCAAGTCCTGAAAGAGAAGCAAATTTAATAACAAGAGTAGCAATAACACCGCTGAAAGTTACTCCAATTACTGTTCCTAATGTAGCTGCAAGTGACTTAAAATTTGCACCGGCAACAAGCAGCATGGTTATTCCTGTGGCTAGAAAAGATACCAGAATTGCACTAAGCAAAGGATTTATTCCCTTTACAATAGATGGTATTAAAAGAAAAGCAACCAGACCAACAGTAACTAAAAGTGAAACTATAGTTCTAGCACCTTTAAATCCTCCCACGATTAAGAGAAGAATTAGAAATGAAACTGATAGAATCCAGATATAAGGTTCTCTGTAATAATCCAGAATAAAATATTCTTCATTTCCGTTTTCCAAAGTTTCAATTTCTGAAACAATGTATTTTTTGTTTACTTGTCCGATAATTGAAAATGCTGGATTATCCGGAATAACATTTAAAGTCACTCTTTCCTTGTTTTTATTATGACCGGTAAGAATTTTAAGTAAGAGCTGCTGAGAGCGTTGTTTATTTCCTCCTGGCAATTCTTCTTCAAAATCAGAAATTACCCTTATTACCTTTGCAACGCAGTTAGTTTCTTTGGTCTCTGGTTCCTTGTTTACAGCAATATCTTCATCTTCATTGTTTGAATTATCATATGCTTTTTGAGTAATAGTAATGCCCTGAGAAAATACTGACATGAATATTATGAATGTAATTAAAATTATATTTTTTAATTTTATATTATTCTTCATGGAGTTCTTTCGCATGATACGAGCTTCTCACGAGTGCTCCGCTGAAAACCTTTTTAAATCCAATTCTAAGACCAATCTCTTTTAATTCTTCAAATTCTTCCGGAAGAAGATATCTATGTACAGGGTAACTAGATCGCGTGGGCTGCATGTATTGCCCAAGAGTTACATAATCACAATCATATAAAAATAAATTATTTAAAACCTGAATTATTTCTTCTTTTCTTTCTCCAAGCCCAAGCATAATTCCGGATTTTGTAATTATTTTAGGATTTAAATTTTTTACATATTTAATAAGTTCAAGTGATCTTGTGTAAATGGCTCCTGGTCTTACTTCTCTGTAAAGTCGCGGCACTGTTTCAAGATTGTGATTATAAATATCTGGTTTTGCATTTACGACAGTTTCAATGCATTTTTTATCTCCCCTGAAATCAGGTGTTAATACTTCAATTGTTACATTTGGAATTTCTGTTCTTAGTTCTGAAATTGTTCTTGAAAAATGATTTGAGCCTTGATCATTTAAATCATCTCTGTTTACTGAGGTAATAACTACGTGGTTCAATCCCATTATTTTTGCTGCACGTGCAACGTTTTTTGGTTCTTCTCTCAGCTCCCAGCTTTCGGCTGTAAGTTCTGGTCTTCCTTTTGGTACGCTGCAAAATGTACACCCTCTTGTGCAGGTATTTCCCAGAATCATAAAAGTAGCAGTCCCGCTTGAAAAACATTCATTTCTGTTTGGACAGCGGGCACTTTTACATACAGTGTTTAAATTAAATTCCTGAATTAATGCATGAACTTTTCTTGATTCAGTATTTAACAAAACATCTTTTTTCAGCCAGTCTGGGAGTCTTTTTCTTTCTTTGGTTATGCTTGACATAAGAAACTATGATAACATTACTTCTTTTTTAATAAATATCTTAACAAAAAGCTCTTTGTCGCTTTTGTCAAATACTTTTATAACAAACAGTAATAAGGAATAACATAAAAGTAAAATGCCCTCCTGGATAAAAATATTTGATTTTGAAAAGATAGTAGTAACAAGTATAAGTCCGACAAAACCTGCAAAGGCCGGCTTAAGAACCATCTTCAATACGTCATTTAAATGCCAGATCAGATACTTTATGCCTGAAAAAATTAAAAGAAGTGCCATAAGTGTTTCACTAATCAGAGTTGCAAAACATGCACCATAAACAGAAAACTTTGGGATTAAAATCAGGTTCAGGATTAAATTTAAAAGACTTGTTGCTCCCTGAAACCAGACCATTTTTTTATGCTTGTGAAGACCGATATAAAAAAGGGTAAATGGCGTTTCAATAAATCTTAAATAAATGAAAAAGCTGAAAAGTTTTACAAGTGGGATTGATAAATTGTATTTTTCTCCGAAGATAAGATGAATAATTGAGTCTGAGAAAAAGTAAATTGAAATTGCAACTGGTGTTGCAAACAAAGCCATATATTTTAAAAGTATTATAAAAACTCTTTTTGAGCCATCACTTTTTTTATCGTCTTTTCTTTCTGTATCCAGCAGGCGATACATGGTCGGTAAAAGAACAAGTTTTACCTGAGCTGGCAGGAGATTTGCGATTTTTGTAAATCTTACCGCTGCACTATAAATACCGACTATTTGAAACTCATAAAAAAATGACAGAAGCACTGTGCTTATTTTTCCGTAAATATTCAGAAAAAAATCATTGAAGCTGAATAATACGGAGTCTTTACTGTATTCTTTTATTAAAGCCAGGTTTAACTTGGGTTTTAAGAGCATTACTGTGTTTATTAGAGAAAGAATAAAAACAATCAAGCTTAAAAGCATTACTGCCCATGCCAGGCTTAGAACAGAATTCTGGATATTTAATGCAGCAAATATTATAATAAGATTAATTATTCCTTTTACTATTCTAAAAAAAGAAATTAATTTAAAGCTTCCCAGGATTCTTCTTATGCTGCTGAACACAGTTGCATAGCTGTCAAGAATTAGTCCTATTCCAAAAAGTATAAGAATAATGAACTCTTCATTTCTATAACCAGCAAAATACCCAAACAATGCAATAAGAATTAATGTAGGAACAGATAAAATACTTTTAAGAAATAAAGCATTCCCAAAACTAACCTGGGCTTTTGCTCTATCTGTAGAGCCGAATTTAAGAAGAGTTTTATTTAAGCCAAAATCACTTAAGAACTGAAACAATCCTACAAAAGACAAAATTGCAGAGTATAAACCAAAGTTTTCTACATCCAGAGCTCTGGCAATAAAACCTACAGTAATAACACTTATGCCTAGATTAGCAATTGAGCTGGATAGCAGGTAAAATACGCCAAAAGTCAGCTTACGTGATAAAGATTCCTTTTTTTTCATAACGTATGGGTTCAATTAATTGATCCATACTATGTTATTCTTCTTCGTCTGGATTAGCAATAATAGTAATTTGATTTATAACAAGTTCACTAATTTGGGCATCTGACATTTTGCTTAAGCTGTCCCATGTAGTTCTAATCCATTGTATGTGGAAGTAATCGTTATTGTTTTTTAGATATTTGCTTATGAATTCATTGACATCACTGTATCTTCGATAGTAATAAACGGCAGTTACAAGATCAGCAGATGAGTTAACAACTTCTTTTCTGTCTGATTGTGATTCAGTATCGCTTTTACATTGAATTAAAAATCTGGTTAAAAGCTCAAGAGAGTCAGCCTGAAGTGTATTTCCTTGATCGTGTATTGGTAATTCATTTTCCATACTTTTTTGCCTTTCTGTTTTATAAAAGGTATAACGAGTAATAATTTTGATAGTAGACTTTTACTACATCTGGAAATAACGTAAAATAATAAATTAAATGTTTTTAATATGCAGGACTTACGCAAAAATGAACTGTGGTATGGTACCCTGAGCGACGTGTGTCCTTTAGGGCGGGAAAGGAGCGAATGGGTACTATACCCAGTGAACTTTGCGTAAGTCCAGATATGAGTTTATGGTTATGAAGAGTTT
>Ga0155197_112_pt2 | contig 49335 bp, 54 predicted proteins | sample RifCSPhighO2_02_FD_106165 | JGI IMG/M metagenome (GOLD analysis project Ga0155197, IMG submission 106165) | Candidatus Melainabacteria bacterium RIFCSPHIGHO2_02_FULL_34_12 | reverse complement strand
ATTCCGCCTGGAGGTATTACTCCGCCTGGAGGTATTACTCCGCCTGGAGGTATTACTCCGCCTGGAGGTATTACTCCGCCTGGAGGTATTACTCCGCCTGGAGGTATTATTCCGCCTGGAGGTATTATTCCGCCTGTTGGAGGTATTCCGCCTGCTGGAGGAATTGCGCCACCACCAGGGAAGTTACCACCGGCAAAGATACCACCTGAAGATGGGCCAGAAAGTGCACCTCCAATAATTGAAGGATCAAAATTTGTTACAGGTCCAAAGTTAAAGCCTGATGCTGCGTTAGAAAGTCCAGCAGTTGCGGCTCCAAATAATCCTGATAGACCAGGAGGAAGTAAAGGAGCTCCACCAAATCCACCACTTGGTCCGCTACTTGGACTGTGGTTAAATGCAAATGATAGTGCACTTGCTGCTTGACCAAACTGGGCTGCATTTTGAGCAAATGCTCCTGTCAGAGCTTGTGAGTGAGTTTCATTTGATGGATCAAAAGTTGGAATTCCCGTTGGAGAGGCGAAATTTAAATTTCCTCCTCCGACAGTTGGTAGCACAAAAGCATTTCCTGTTACGCTTCCAACTCCCTTTGAACCAAAAATACCGGTTCCTTGGCTAAAGTTTGCTCCAAAAGCTGCATTGAAAAACGCTGGAGTAAATGTCCCATCAGCGCTTTCTGATGATGGTACAAAGCCTGAAGGGAATGAACCTCCATAATTGCCGGTTGCTACCTGGACGTTACTATTTGCACTGTCTAAACCAGTTGTAAATGCACCCGGGAAGACACTTGCCATACCTGAAAACCCTTGAAAGTCTGGAAAGCTTCCTGGAGCACACTCGAAAGCAAATCCTGTGAAAGGAAGTCCTTGAGCGTTTTCAGTCAACCTTTCTAGATTTGCTTGAATTCCTGGTGGTACTGGGAAGTTTATAAATTGTCCCGGATTAAAATTACCGCCAGCCATTGCAGCAAATTCTGCAAGTTTTCCAAATATTTCAAGAGCTTCTGGATTAATTTCAGTAGATGGTAAGCCTCCTGATTCAAGTGCAGCTTTTATTTCTTCTGGAGATGAACGTTGAAAGCTTCCTGGAACTGCATCTGATTCTAAGTATGTATTTGCAAGAAATTCTTCAGATGGAGGGGTACTGAACATTGAAGAGTTAAAATAACCCACTGCAGATGTGTTTAGCTCTAGTATGTCTGTTCCCTCTTGAGCTAGCTCTTGTGGGTTTGCACTTATTGCGCTTGGAGCTGTCAATGCTACTTGTGCTGCAACTTCAGTTAGTCCTTGTGGAGGAAGAGACACATTTTCAGCACTTGCATTGTCAATAATTGCTTCTGCAACAGGACCTGATTCAACTGCAGTTGCATTTTCTATGTTTTTTAGTGCAATGTCAAATGTTTGAGTATTAGCATTCTCTACTGCAGGTGCTAATAATTCTGTGATTGATTTATATGCTTCATCAAGTGGAGGTAATGGTTCTCCTGAATCACCTAATTCTTTTTCTATTTCAGCATATGCCGTAGTAATGATATTTACTGCAGCAGTACTTACCGGTCCTACATCTCCAATATTGTTACTTCCGCTTGTTTCACTTACATTGTCTGGAAATACAGGAGCAGTTAAAATGACAGGTTCTGTTTCACCTGTTGAAGTTGGTGCTTCTACTTTAACAGCCAGATATGAGTTTGGATCTTCTGGATTGATTTGATCTGCTGTTTGTTCATGAATTGCTTGATAGTTAAATTCAACTATACCAGTCTCTTCATTTACGATAGCTTCTCCTTCTGCTTGTAATGTTGGAGCACCTTCTATAAGTTCATGATTTGCATCGGAAATAGTAATTTCACAAGGAGGTACTACTACTACATCAGCGGGTACTTCTTCACCGGCGGTTTGATATCTCAGTATTCTTGCTTTTAATTCTCCTGTTGAATCAGGAACTGGAACTTTTACTCTTCCTACTAGAAGTTGAGGAGGGTTATACGTGTATTCATATACAACTTTTTTCTTACCTCTTTTTGCATTTATTACATATCTTCCTTTTGGAACAAAATTTGCAGGTCCAAGACTTGCTAAATCTATATGAAGGCTTCCATTTTCTAACTCACCTTCAACCTTTACTGCCCTTGCATTTTTTACGGTTGATCTGTGTGGTTTGATAGATACTGTTTCACTTAATCCAGTTGCATTTGGAATTACTACAACATTTTTGCTGTCATCAAAAACACTACCGTTAACAGTTTGTAGTTTAAGTGTTGTTCTTACTCCACCTGCAAAAGCTACTTGGCAGTTTTGTCCTACCAAAATAACAGATAGAGATAATGAAAGAATTGAAAATAGTTTTTTACGAAGATTCATTTGTTCACCTCTTATTAGTATTAAACTCCCTACGCTGAAAGCCAATCAAGGCATTCTTTACCAAATTTCCCAGCCTAAGTATTTTTGTACTGGAGTCATCCCCACATTTCTAAACAGAAGAGATTAGTAAATAAACACCACTAAAAAAATCAAATTCAAAAATTTATATGTGGATATCCCTTAAAATCTCATAGGTAAAACCCTTCAGGGGAATTACTATTTAATATTGGACAGGATTAATCTTTAATGCATGCAAAGTCCGCCATCAATGTTGATAGCTTGCCCTGTTATTGCACTAGCATAATTACTGGCTAAATATAAAGCTAAATAACCTACTTCTTTTGGGTGAACATATCTGCCAATTGGTACAGCCTGTAAAGAAGTTTCTTTTAATTCTTCTTTTGGAATGCCAGTAAGAGATGCATATTTTTCATCATGTAAAATATTTTCGGCCATATTTGTTTCTGTCCAGCCAGGACATATACAGTTTGCAGTGATGCCATATTTTGCTGTTTCCTGAGCCAGCGACTGTGTAAAACCAATAAGGGCAAATTTTGATGCACTGTATGCACTTCCAAAAGCATCACCGAATTTTCCGCTTATGGATGAGATGTTTATTATTCTGCCATTTTTGTTTTTGATCATATTTTTCAGTACAGCTTTTGTACAGTACATTGCGCCGTTTAAATTAATATCCAGTAGTTCCTTCCATTTATTAATATCAGTTTTGAGGACGGATGATGTAAGGTAAATCCCTGCATTGTTTATTAAAATATCTATGTGACCGATTTCATTAAAAATATTTTCTACGTCGTCAGGCTTTGAAACATCCAGAACGTGATATTTTATATTTGGCGGGGGATGGGCAGGTATACAACCTGCCCCTACAGTTACTAAACGTTTTTGGTTTTCTTTAAGCTTGGATTCGTTTCGTGAGAGCAAAATAAGATTTGCCCCAGCCTCTGCAAATACTTCTGCAATTGCTTTGCCAATGCCCTGACTAGCACCTGTAATTGCTACTGTTTTACCTTTTAAATCAATGCTAAACATAGAGAACCATTATAATAAGGAAGCAATGGCAAAAGCAACTCTTAAATCTATTCCTGTATCATCGGGTGAAATAATTGACCTTGAGATAGAATCCATGTCTTATGATAATGCTGCTCTTGCCCATTATAAGGATTTTGTAATTTTTGTAGATCGCGGAGCTCCAGGTGATGTGGTTCAGGCTGAAATTACTACAGTGAGACCTGACTATGCACGGGCAAAAATTACTGAATTAAAAAAATCAGATTCATTATATAGGGTAGATGCGCCATGTAAAATATTTAAGGTTTGTGGTGGTTGTCAATGGCAACACCTTCCTTATAATAAACAGCTTGAACAAAAAGATTTGCTCTTAAAAAGATTTTTTTTAAGGCTTAATTTACCTAAAGGTGTGTTAAAAAATATTATTGGTGCATCTGTCATTGCGAGCGAAGCGAAGCAATCTCATAAGCCAATGACTGATCATGAGATTGCTTCGTCGGGCAAAGCCCTCCTCGCAATGACAAATCCCGGGATTTGGAATTATCGTAACAAAGTTCAGTATCCAGTTAGAACGGTGCCTGAAACAGGCAGACTAAAAGCTGGTTATTTTGAATGGCATTCGAATGAACTTGTGAATATAAAATATTGCCCGATTCAATATGAACAATTTGATCAAATTCTTGAAACAGTCAGAGAGTTGGCTCCGAAATATAAAATTGTTGCATATGACGGTAGGCGAGGTTCCGGATGGCTGAGACATATTTGTGTACGTGCAGGAATAAATACCGGCGAGGCTTTACTTACACTTGTAGCAATAAATGAAAATCTTTCAAGATCTCAGGAATTTGCCAAAGAGATTATGGATAAACATCCGGAATTAGTAGGTGTTTGCATAAACATAAATACAAAAACCACAAATGTAATTTATGGTGAAAAAACAAAGGTTATAAAAGGGAAAGGATATATTTTTGAAAAAATAAAAGATTTAAAATTTAAAATATCTGCCACATCATTTTTTCAGGTGAATACATTACAGGCTGAACGGTTGTTAGAAATCATTGGTGATTTCATTGGTGGAGATGTTCCATCGGGGACTCTGTACAATGGGATTTTGGATGCCTATTGCGGCGTTGGTTTGATTGCGTTATCTGTTGCAAAATATGCAGAAAGAATTATTGGCATTGAAGAAATAAAACAATCTATTGAAGATGCTGAATATAGTGCTAAAGAAAATAACATTAAAAATGTAACATTTATAAATGGTAAGGTTGAAAATAAAATAGAGGATGTCTTAGAAAAAGAAAATCCTGAGGTAATTATTTTAGATCCTCCGCGTGCAGGCTGTAATAAAAAAATCTTAGAAAGTGTAATTGAATCAAAGGTTAAAAAAATAATTTATGTCAGTTGTAATCCATCCACCTTAGCCAGAGATTTAGAGGTTCTTTGTAGGGGCGTGCTGGTGGCGCGCCCATTTGAAATAAAATCTATTCAACCCATTGATATTTTTCCACATTCTTATCATGTGGAATGTGTGGTGTCGTTAGAGAGATAATCCATGTCCGCATGTCGAACAAAGTTTTTCAGCAGGTCTGTTTAATTCCTCAGACCAATAATTTTCAAAAATTAAAAAATGACAATTTGAACAGCGGGAAAGATTGTTTACAATTTTTCTTATTTCACCAGGAGAAGGCGGTTCATATCTCGTATCGTATAGGGGCTCAAAATATTTTATTTTGGACTTTTTTTTAGTCAAGGATTCAATAACGCCTGTTAGACCGTTTGATAATTTAAGAGTGAACATTTTTTTACTTCTTAGCTCCTTATCCTGGGATTTTAATAGACTGCCTGGCTTTTTATTTGTGCCTGAATGTTTGGTAGTGACATATACATAAGAAAGGATATTATCTTTTTGTTACATATAAAATTACAACAGTTCTTATTAATTCAAACCAGGGTAAATTCCTTAATGTAGAAATAAGAAGACTACTAAAAATAAAAGGTGTAAAAGAGTAAAAGTGTGAAAGTGTAAAAGTGTGAAAGTGTAAAAAATGCTAAATGAGAAAAAATTACAGGATGCATATATAATTTCCGGATTGAGAACTGCATTGGGCAGAGGTAAAAAAGACGGGGCATTTTCCCAGACACATCCGGTAGAACTCGGAAGTATTCTTTTAAAAGAATTAATAAGGAATGTAAATGTTAATCCTGAGTATATAGAAGATGTAATAGTAGGATGTGCTACTCCATGTGGGGAGCAGGGTTTTAATATTGGCAGGCAAATTGCAAGAAAAGCTTTTGGTGATAAAACTCCCGGTACGCAGGTAAACAGGCTCTGCGGATCAAGTGCTGAAGCTTTTGACATTGCCTGTGCAAAAGTAATGAGTGGAAATTATAAATTAATTCTTGCAGGTGGAGTTGAGTCCATGAGCAGGGTACCTATGGGTTCTGATATGATGCCGTTTGCCGGAGACTTAAAAAATATATGGAAGATATTAACTCTTGGGCCAAAGGTAGTTAATTTAACTATGCTGGAAGGCTTAGAAGTAATTTCTATGGGCATTTCAGGGGAATTAATAGCTAAGAAATGGAAACTAAGCAGAAAAGAGCTGGATGAATTTTCATATAACAGTCATAAAAAAGCAGCTCATGCAACGAGCAGTGGTTATTTTGAAAAAGAAATTTTACCTGTAAAAACTCCAAATGGAGTTGTAAAACGGGATGAAGGAATCAGGGCAAATGTGTCGATTGAAAAGATGCTTGCTTTAAAGCCTGCATTTAAATTTGACGGAGTTATTACTGCAGGAAATTCCAGCCAGATTACCGATGGTGCAGCGGGCATTCTTGTAGCAAATGAAGATGCCCTAAAAGAATATGGCTTGAAACCTAGAGCAAAATTTATTGCATCGCATGTTATTGGCTCAGATCCAGAGCTTCAATTGACAGGACCGATTGATGTAGTTCCAAAAGTTCTTCGTAAAGCAGGTTTTACAATCAATGACATTGATTTATTTGAAGTAAATGAAGCATTTGCATCAGTGGTTTTAGCTACGCAAAAAGAATTAAATATTCCAAATGAAAAATTAAATGTTAATGGTGGAGCCATTGCTCTAGGACATCCTCTGGGAGTAAGTGGAGCCAGGCTTTTAGTTACACTTTTAAATGAACTTGAAAGAAGAAATTTAAAAAGAGGTCTTTCTGTACTTTGTATCGGTGGCGGACAATCCATTGCTACAATTATAGAAAGAGTGTAGAAATGTAAAAGTTTAAAAAATGAAAAATCAAAATGCTTATATTGTTGATGCAATAAGAACACCGATAGGAAGAGGGAAAGAAGGCTGTGCATTTTCAGATGTGCATCCTGTGGATCTGGGCGGAGTGCCAGTAAAAGAACTCATAAAAAGAAATAATTTAAAACCTACTGATATAGAAGATTTAATTTATGGCTGTGCCAGTCCAATTGCTGAGCAAGGTTTAAACATTGCTCGTACCATTGCAATAACTGCTTTAGATGTTACTGTGCCTGGAGTTCAGTTAAACAGAATGTGCGGATCAGGACAGCAGGCAGTTCACTTCGGAGTTCAGGCAATTATGTCCGGTGCACATGATTTAGTAATTGCAGGCGGAGTTGAAAGCATGAGCAAAATAAATATTGGATCAGATGGTTTACCGCTTCCCGGAAAAGAAAAACCTACTTTGCCTCAAAGTTTTTTAAAAAACTTTAAATCAAATCCTATGGGAATATCTGGTGAACTGATGGCTGAGAAATGGAAATTAACCAGAAGAGATCTGGATGAATTTTCATATCAAAGTCATATGAAAGCTACTAAAGCCCGTGAGAATGGTTACTTTAATAAAGAAATAATATCTGTTCAGACTCTAAAAGGACTGGTTGAAAAAGATGAAGGCATAAGACCTGAAACCACAGTAGAAAAAATCGGCACTTTAAAATCTGCCTTTAAGGAAGGTGGAGTAATTACAGCTGGTAACTCCAGTCAAATAAGTGATGGTGCCTCAGCACTTTTACTTGCCAGTGAATCAGCAGTAAAAAAATATAATTTAAAACCCAGAGCAAAATTTATAGATTTTGCAGTAGTAGGGACTGAAGTAGAACTACAGCTTACAGGTCCGATTTATGCTATTCCAAAAGTTTTAAAACGTGCAGGACTTGAAATTAAAGATATTGATCTTTTTGAAATTAATGAAGCATTTGCATCGGTAGTTCTGGCTACACAAATAGAATTAAAACTTAATCCTGAAAAAATAAATGTAAATGGCGGAGCTATAGCTCTGGGGCATCCGCTTGGAGCAAGCGGTGCCAGGCTTTTGACTACACTTTTATATGAACTTGAAAGAAGAAATTTAAAACGTGGAATATCAAGCCTTTGTATAGGTTTTGGGCAAGGGATTGCTGCGATTATTGAGAGAGTTTAAACCAACGCCAGCTCACTTAACTTAGCCACATTTTGTTTAACAGCATCTGCGCTTTTATGCAATGCTTCCAGTTCTTCAGACGCTAACTTTAATTCAATAATTTTTTCAATTCCTTTTTGTCCAAGCTTTACAGGAACACCTACAAATACATCTTTTAGCCCGTATTCTCCACTAAGATGTGCACAAACCGGAAAAACTCTTTTTCTATCCTGGATGATAGCTTCTACCATGGTGGCAGCAGAGCTGGCAGGGGCATAGTATGCACTTCCTGTTTTTAAATAATTTACTATTTCAATTCCGCCATTCTTTGTTCTTTCATTTATTTCATTTATTTTTTGTGGGGATAAAAGTTCAGTAATAGGAATTCCTGAAACTGTAGAAAATCTGGGCATTGGAACCATTTGATCTCCATGTCCCCCCAGAACCATTGCCTGAACATCCTCGCATGAAACATTCAGCGCTTCTGCTATAAAAAATCTCATTCTTGCTGAGTCTAATACTCCTGCCATTCCAAAAACTCTCTCTGGTGGAAATTTACTTTTAACCCATGAAAGGTGAGTCATCACATCCAGAGGATTTGAAACTACGATAATGATTGAGTTTGGTGAGTATTTAACTACTTCATTTGTAACTCCACCAACTATCTGTGCATTTGTTTTTAAGAGATCATCCCTGCTCATTCCAGGTTTTCTTGCTATACCTGCTGTAATTACTACGACATCTGAATCTTTCGTGGCAGCGTAATCATTTGAACCAGTAATTTTTCTGTCATGTAGCTCAACTGGTCTTGCTTCCATAAGGTCAAGTGCTTTTCCTTGTGGAATTCCTTCAATGATATCTACTAAAACCACATCGGATACATTTTTTTCAATTAATCTTTGAGCACATGTAGCTCCTACATTTCCTGCGCCGACTACGGTTACCTTTGGATTTTTTAGTGTCATGATTCCCCTCTTTTTATACCTTTATTATTTTACCAAGAATAACCTTTTTCTTTGCACCTGTACATGACGGAATATTATTTGGTTTTCTAAGATGACATGTATAACCAAGCAGTGCAAACAATATTGCTTCTTTGTATTTTGAAGGCATACCGTATTTATCAGATTTAGTTAGTAAGGGCACGCCATGGCATGCCCTTACAAGATGTCTCATTAGAGTTTTATTTTTAACCCCACCGCCGGAAACTACAATTTCTTTTACGTCATATTTTGGTAAAACAAAATCTCTTAATGATTTTTCAATTACTTTTGCACTGAAATATGTAACAGTTGCAATTTTATTTTGGTTATTTTTTATTTGTGAAAAAAATTCATCTATAAATTTTTGATTAAAATATTCTTTTCCTGTAGATTTAGGAGGTTTCTTTTTAAAATATGGATCTTTAAGTGCATGTTCTATGGATTTAAAATCAATCTTTCCTTTTAATGCAAGTTTGCCGTCTTTGTCAAAATCTTTTTTGAAATATTTTTTTGTAATTAAATCGATAAGCGCATTTCCTGGACCAATATCAAAAGCAATGGGAGTAATGTTTTTTCCGACAACGGTTACATTTGAAATGCCACCAATGTTTAATGTACAGACTTGCCGCGGCAAGTCTCTAAACAAAACAGAATCAAGAAATGGCATAAGCGGTGCACCTTCGCCGCCTGCTTTAATATCACCCTCCCTAAAATTATTAATTGTTTTTATTCCTGTTTTTTTTGCAATTATTTTTCCGTTACTGATTTGTACTGATTTTACCCGGGGCTTATGGTAAATAGTCTGACCATGAGATGCAATTAATAAAATATCTTCTTTTTTTAACTTATTCTTTTTAATTAATCTCAATGCGGCATCTGCAAATAAATTACCAAGGATTATGTCTAATTGTGCAATTTTTTCTGAGGGCTTTGCACGCAACGCCCCTACAATTAATTTGCGGATTTTTTCTTTAATATGTCTTGGATATTCACAAACAATTCCATCCAGGAAGATAGGCGTCAAATCATTTTTTTTAAACTTTACCAGAGCCACATCAATTCCATCAAATGAAGTACCTGAATTAAGTCCGATTACATAGCGGTTTTTCATTTTAAATTTAAGAAATTAGATAAAAGTTTATGCCCAAACTGTGTAAGTATGGATTCCGGATGAAATTGAACTCCTATAAGATTTTTGTATTCTTTATGTACTATTGCCATTATGATATTGTCTTTTGTTTTTGCAGTTATTTTTAAGGGAGTGTTTGTAAGACTTTCAGAATCTATTATTAATGAATGATATCTGGTAGCTGTAAATGGATTTGTAATGTCAGAAAAGACTGAATTCCCTTCGTGAAATATTTCTGAGGTTTTACCGTGCATAAGTTCCGGAGCATTTATGATTTTTCCTCCATATACTTCCCCGATACACTGATGTCCAAGACACACTCCAAGAATGGGAATTTTTCCTGCAAATTCTTTAATTAAGGATTTACTTATGCCGGCGTCATTAGGTCGTCCTGGTCCAGGAGAAATTACTATGTGAGTAGGTTTGTGCTTTTTAATTTCATCTAAGGTGATTTCATCATTTCTAAAAACAGAGACAGCTTGTTTTAATTCGCCCAGATACTGAACGAGATTATAGGTAAAACTATCGTAGTTATCAATAACGATTACACTCATAATTCAATTAACCTTATAGGAAATGCCTTTATATGATTCCCAAATAAATTATTTACTGCTTTGTCTACTTTGTTTTTTTCTTCTTCAGAGGGCTCATTATTATTTATTTCCATACCAATAAATGGCTCTTTAATAGAAAGTCCCTGTGCAGTGACTTTTTCCCGGTTTTGTGGAGAAGTCAGCCAGTTTTCTTTAACTTTTGTGCAAAGAAATTTCATGTCATTCATTTAATCAAATCCAAATTTTCTTTCAGCTCAGTGATAGTTGTAACTGCGGTACCATATTTTTTAACTACTAAACTTGCAGCTAAATTAGAAATTGTACAGGCAAGTTTTACAGGACATTTCATGGAAATAGCACAAGTTAATATTCCTGCCACAGTATCTCCTGCACCAGTTACATCAAATACCTCGCTGGCATTAAATGCAGGTAATAAAAATGGATCTTCGGAAGATTGTGAATTAAACCATGCCATGCCTTCTGAACCCCTGGTAATAAGAACATTTGAAGAGCCTGATATTTTCAAGAGCTTCCCCCCTGCATTTATTAGAGTCTTATTGTCTTTAATTTTGAAGCCTACAGCTTCTTCTGTGTCGGGCTGATTAGGAGTAATTAAAAAGGCATTTTTGAATCTGTTAAAGCCATTTGGTGCGTCTACAATGACTGGTATTTTGTTTTTATTTGCAATTTTTATTATGTGACTTATAATTTTTTTTGTACAAACACCTAATCCATAATCAGATATTAAAACAGCATCAACTTTTTTTATGTAAATATCAACATTCTTAATCAACTCATCTTCAGTCTTAGAGCTTATAGATTTTCTGCTTAGTCTGTCCAGTCTTAGAAGCTGCTGCTTAAATATAATGGAGCTGGTCGGATGTTTATGAGCAGTGGATAAGAGCCTGGTTTTTACAGTAGTAGGGCGGCTTTCATCAAATGTCAGGGCAGGAATGATATTATTTTTAACACATTCATTTTCAAGTGCTTTTGAATAAAGATCCTCACCAACCACACCTAGAAGATAACATTTAGCTCCAAGAGAACTGATATTATGAGCTGCATTTGAAGCACCGCCAAGTGCAAAATCGCTGGACATATGTTCCAGGATTATTACTGGTGCTTCTCTGGATATTCTCTCTGGAGATCCGACTACAAATTCATCCAAAATTATATCTCCGACTACCATTACAGCTCCTGAAGAAAGTTCTTTTATTTTTTCTAATAATTTTTTTTTATCTGATTGTTGCATGTTCAATATTTTTACCGATTAATTTTGATTTTAGTGTTTTAGTAGTTTTCAATGAATCATTTGAGTCCATTATTGCTCTTACTACGGCAATTCTTTTTGCACCGGCATTAATTACTTTTTCAATATTATTTTCATCAATACCGCCAATTGCAAAAAACGGCAGGTCTTTTAAATTATTGCTTGCCCAGCTTACATAATCAAGCCCGGCAGCTATGTAATCTGGTTTTGTAGGGGTTGGAAATACAGGTCCTATGCCAAGATAATCTGCACCGGATTTTAATCCTTCTTTTCCTTGTTCTTTATTATGAGTAGATAACCCGATAATAAAACCTTCCGGTGTAATCTTTCTTGCTTCATTTACAGGCATATCATCTTGTCCCAGATGAATCCCATCAGCATCACATGCAAGAGCAATATCTACCCTGTCATTAATTATAAATAAGATATCTGTTCCTTTAATAAGATTTTTAATTTCTTTTGCAATGGAAATAATTTTTCTTTCGCTTTCATCTTTTTCCCTGAGTTGAATAATGTTAACATCGCCTTCTATTGCTTTTTCAATAACGGTTAAGAATTCTTTGTCGTAGAGACGTCCCGAGGGGACGTCTCTACTGGCGACAAGATACAAAGATGCATTATGAAGTCGTAATAATTTTTCATTTTTAAGCAATTCTTTTTCCAGTGTATATATTTCATACCTATATTTTTCTAATTCTTTTGTGTCCAGTTCTATAAGCTGTCCATATTCAGAAAGAACCCTGATGGCTTCTTCAGCACGTTTACAATTTGCTTTAATTATGTCTCTTACTGAATTTCTTTTTGATAAGTTTTCAATTTCTCTTCCGGCGTCATTTATTGACTCTCTGTTCATTATTAAGTTTGGAAATAATTTATAGATATTATTTAAATCATGTCTGATATTTTTAAGTTTTTCAGAGATTTGTTTATTGTTTTTTCCATAACGAAGCCAGTCCTCAAGGACTCGTAAGGCTTCAGAAGCTCGGTTTATATTGGCATCGATAATTCTGTGAATGTCGTTGCGTAGCATGGCTTTCTATCCTAATGTGCGAAAAAATCCGTGTATCCAAATAAATCTAATTTTGCCAGGTTTGGCAAAAATGCACATGCTTCTTCCGCTATTTCAAGTCTGTTTTCTCTCTTTAAAAGTTCAATTAGTTTTTTGTAAGCTGGAATTAAATACAATACATCGGATGCAGCATATTTAATTTGTTCTTTTGTCAGCTCTGGAGCCCCCCAGTCAGTGAGCTGGCTGTTTTTATCTATATCTACGCATAAAATTTCCTTCAGTAGATCTTTCAGGCTGTGTTTATCAGTATAAGTTCGGACTAACTTACTGGCAGTCTTTGTACAAAAGACATTTTTAATATCAATATTAAGCCAGTGATATAAAAATGCAAGATCGGTCCTTCCAAAATGAAATATTTTTCTTACTTTAGAGTTTTCAAACAATGCTTTTAGATTTGGTGCTTTATGAGGCGGCTCTGTTTTTACAAGCGTTATCTTTTCATTTGAGTCAGATATCTGTACTAGACAAAGCTTATCTCTCTGCGGAATTAATCCCATCATTTCACAGTCTACTGCGAGCAAATCCTGCGAAGAATAATGATCTAAAAGTTCTTCTGAAAGATCATTTTTTATTAGCTGAACATTTTCTAAATTCAATTTCATGTTGTTTGTAGAGGCGTTATGCGTAACGCCTCTACTCTATAATTATCTCTTAGAGAACTGGAATCGTTTTCTTGCTCTTTTACGTCCGTATTTTTTACGTTCTTTATCTCGTGGATCTCTGGTTAGTAAGCCTTCTGCTTTCATAGGAGCTTTATTTGCTGCATTTACTACAACCAATGCTCTTGCTATTCCTAATCTAATTGCATCAGCTTGACCTGATACTCCGCCGCCATGTACCTTTGCCATAACATCGTATTTATTTTCTGCCTGTATGGCTTGAAGAGGTTTTTTTATTAAATTTAAGTAGGTGGAAACATTCCCCAGATAAAGCTCTGGTACTTTACCGTTAATTATAAAATTACCTTTGCCTGGTTTTAAAAATACTCGGGCAACAGATGTTTTTCTTCTGCCTGTGGCTGTAAAACGTGTGCTTTTATCGTGTTTTGTAATCGTTCGTGCCAATTGTTCACTCCTTTTTTATCTTCTTTTAATTTCAAGCTTAACTGGTTTTTGCATCTGATGAGGATGTGTAGAACCCTTATAAACTTTTAGTTTAGTAAATTGTTTTTCGCCAAGTGTAGTATGAGGTAACATTCCCCTTACAGCCTTTTCAATAATTTTTCTGGGCTGTCTTTCTCTAACGTATCGAACCGTTTCAGTTTTAAATCCGCCTGGGATTCCGCTGTGCCTGTGATAAACCTTTTGAAGTTCTTTTTTTCCTGAAAGTTTTATTTTTTCTGCATTAACTACAATAACAAAATCTCCTGTGTCTACATTTGGAGTAAATTCAGGCTTTGTTTTACCTCTTAGAAGCTCAGCAATTTGTGTTGATAGCCTGCCTAATATTTGGCCATCTGCATCAACTAACCACCATTTTCTTGCTACTTCACCTTTTTTTGCTAGATAAGATTTCATGATTTACCCCTTAATTAAAGGAAACATCATTATAGCGTATGTCCTAATTAATCAATGTCTCTACAATAATTACGGCGAACGCTTTTTTATACGAGCGAAGCGAAAAACTCGGGAGCTTGCTCCCAGAGATAGGAGCGAGTGAGTTTAAAGCGACTCATTAAGCAGTGACGACCAATGCTGAAAGCAAAAATCTGTGTAAAACGCAGCAGCTTGCTGCCAGGTTGCTGATTTTAGAGTCGCTTTATTTTAAAGCTGGAACCTGTACTGCCAATACTTTTTTTAATCTGTGAAACTGGTATTTTCTCTTCTTTTTGAGGAAGGTTGTAAGCAATAAGATCAAAAGTACCGTAAAGTCCTCCGGTCTCTGTAGTTTGTTTTTTAGCTTTTTTAGAAAGTCTGTTTCCACCTGTTTGTTTTACTTGTATTTTACCGATTGAAATATTTTCTACAGAAATTACTCTTCGGTAAGCTTCCAACTTTTTAAAAAGTTCAAGTACATCAGTAAAGTTTCCGTTTACCCGTACTTCGATGGGAAGACGATAAAGATCTATAGGCAAATCCTGTTTTCCAAGTTTATCAAAGAGTTGTTTTAGATTTACCTGGGATTGACTTCTGGAAGATCCAAATCCTTCGGATTCTGCTTGCTTTTCAACAATGATATTAACTGGTTCAGGATTAGTAGGTGTAAAACTTTCCAGACTAATTAAACTTTCATCACAGATTTTTTTTAAATCCTGAACCAAAAAATCCAGCTCATATGATTTAGCCAGAAAAGATTTCTGAGATTCAATTTTATTCGACAGATCTAAATTTTCTTTTTTTAACTTTTCAAGCCTGCCTATTCGTTCGTCGATGTCTTTAATCTTGCCTTTATTATTTTTTATTTTTGAGCTGATGTCGATAAACTCATTCCATGCAGGAAGTGTAAATTGAAAAAAAGGAATGGTTGAAAAAATTACAATAAGAATTCCTACTAATTTCTTTTCTCGCGGTTTTAATTTTTTTATGTCAAAAGCCATAACTTATTAATAGACGAAAGTTGATCAAATTTGTGCTTTTTGTGTATTTGATTGTATAAATCGAGACTTTTGCATAAATAAGCTTATTTTTTAAAGGTTGACTTTATAACCCAATGAAGACTTATTGCCGGAACAAGAAATATAAAAATCAAAAAAAGTCTCAAATGAATAAATGAATCAACAACCAGTTCCCCAAGTTCTTTTTGATTTACTGTAAATTTTGAATATATTATGGAACTGGCATAATCCCAAAAAGTTGTTGTCATAACAAAAAGCAAAATTGCAAATAATATTCCTACTATAAATGATTTAAATAAAAAGTCACGAATTAAAATTAAAGTTTGTTTTTCCATAGCTGTTTCAATGGTAGCATAATGTTTATGACTTTAAATAGCTTTCAATTTTCTTCCGGTACGTGCGGGTTTAAAAAAACAAAAAAACCAGATTTAGCAATTATATATTCTAATATTCCATGTACTTATGCAGGTGTTTTTACTACAAATCAAATCAGAGCAGCTTGTGTAGATGAGAACAAGGCATTACTGAAGAAAAAGAAAAAAATCAGAGCTATTATAGTTAATTCTGGAAATGCAAATGCCTGTACAGGGGAAAAAGGAGTCCAGTCAGTAAAAAACACACAGAAGATTGCAGCAAATCTTTTGAAAGTAAAACTTGATGAGGTTCTTATAGCCAGTACAGGTGCTATCGGAGTACAGCTTGATATGCAGAAGATGGAAGCAGGCATAAAATCTGCAGTCCCAAGATTAAACCCTGAAAATTTCAAAGGTGCGGCAAAAGCAATTTTAACCACGGACAGATTTGTTAAAAGTTTTTCAATGGGCACAAAAGATTTTAAAATTATTGGATTTACAAAAGGTGCAGGCATGATACATCCGAATATGGCAACCATGCTTTGTTATTTAATGACAGATTTAAAGATGTCTCAAAGTCTTTTGCAGGAAGCAGTTAACACAGCTGTAAATATAAGTTTTAATAATATATCTGTAGATGCTGATATGAGCACAAACGACATGGTGATAATTCTTTCAAATAACACCTCACACCGTGAAGTAAAAACCAGTAAAGATCCTTTATTTTTAAATTTTCAAAAAGTATTAAACGAATCATGTATAAAGCTTGCAAAACAAATTGTGCTGGATGGAGAAGGTGCTCAGAAACTAATTGAAGTAACAGTAAGTGGAGCAAAAACTGAGGAGAATGCAAAATTAATTGCCAGATCAATAGCCAGCTCAAATTTATTTAAATGTGCAATTCACGGCTCAGATCCAAACTGGGGAAGGGCTGCTGCAAAAATAGGATGTACTAATATAAAAGTAAATCAAAATAAAATAGATATTTTATTAAACAATACATCTGTTTTTAGGAATGGAAATCCTGTGGCTTTTAATAAGGTGAAATTAAATAAAGAAATAAAAAAGAAAAAAGGTGTAAGGGTAAATGTTAATTTAAAGCTCGGCAAAAAATCAGGTACAGCTTTCGGGTGTGATTTGACGAAGGAATATGTGAATTTTAATTCGGCTTATTTTACGTGAGGTAGAAAATATGGAATCCCAATTAGATTTATTTAATAGAAATTCTGATGTAAGTAAAAATGTAGGGGCAGGGCTTGACCTGCCCAATAAACCAACTAATGAAGATCCTGGCGTGAAACTTAAATATCCCTCTCTTTCTGCAGCTAAATCTGAGGCTATGACCTGCACAAAATGTGCATTGTGCAAAGGCAGAACAAATGTGGTTTTTAGTGACGGTATTGAAAATGCAAAAATAATGATAATTGGTGAAGGTCCTGGAGAGAACGAAGATTTACAGGGATTACCTTTTGTAGGCAGGGCAGGAAAATTATTAGATAAGATTTTTGAATCTGTAGGTTTAAACAGAAAAGAGCATCTTTATATTTGCAATATTGTAAAATGTCGCCCTCCGGATAATCGAGCACCACTTCCTGAAGAAGCTGATGCTTGTAGAGAATATCTGGAAGCACAGGTTAGATATATAGATCCAAAAATTATAGTACTGGCAGGTGCTGTTGCAGTAAAAGGCATTTTAAAAATGAAAGATGTAAAAATTACTAAAATGCGGGGTCAGTGGATTGATGTAGGGGCGACTGGCCAGTCGCCCTTACTAGAAGGAAGAAAACTAATGCCAATATTGCATCCATCATATTTACTCAGGCATGAATGGAATAAAGCTCCAGATTCACCGAAAGCAATGATGTGGAAAGATATTCAGGAAATAAAAAAAGTTTTTGATGGTTTATAATTCTTTAATCCCGAAACTTTTTAATAATGCTTTTTCGGCTTCTACGATTTTTTTCTCAGATATCTTTCCGTATTTTTTAATAAATCTTTTTTTATCTGTAGTTCTTATCTGATTAAATAAAACCATGGATTTGTTTTTTAATCCACCCTCATCTTTCTCTAATATTATTGTAAAAGGCCACCCCTCCTTTATAGTAGAAGTTACAGGAGCTACCATGGTGGTCTGAAGTAAATCATTAATATCATCACATTGCATAACAAGGCATGGTCTGGTCTTTTTAATTTCTTTCCCAATCGTTGGATCTAAATTTACTAACCAAACCTCACCACGCTTTGGATTTATATCTTTCATTGTTAATCTTCTAAAGTTACATCCCAATCCTCAAGCTCATTCCATATTTCTTTGGATTCACTCATTTCTTTGACAGCTTTTTTTAGTTTTTTTCTTTCCTCTTCTTCCTTAGCTTTTTTTATAGCATCAGTAACAAAAGCTGCTTGGTTTTCTTTAGTTTGTAAATAAAGAATTAAATCAGTAGGTAATGTAAAGGTAGCTTTTTTAATATTTGATTTCATGTTTTTAACTTCCTTATAAAACAATACTATTATACCATACTTAAAATATGGTTAATAAGGGCTATCCCTAAAGCTAGATGTGGAAAGATATACAGGAAATAAAAAGAGTTTTTGATGGTTTATAAACTATTTTAGTGTAAGTACCTTATAATCAGGCATAAACTCATTTTTAATTTTTAATGCTGCTTCTTTATTTGCATCTTTATCAGTAAGTTTTTCTTTTACCTTTTTAAGATTCTTTTTTATGATTTGTAGTTTTCCTGCTACATGTAACCATTCTTTTGTAATCTGATAGTAATTTTCTGAAGTAGCTTCGTTTTGAATTAACTCTGGTACTATTTTTTCACCATAAATAATATTAGGTAAACCTATCATATTTATTCTCTTTAAAAGAAGATATAAAAAATAATTTATAGGATTTCCTTTGTAGCCAAGTATCATTGGTGTTTCATATAAAGCAGCTTCTAGTGTTACGGTTCCTGATGTAAGCCATGTAAAATCACTTGCACACAGAAGTTTGTGATTATTGCCGGGAGGCAATAATTTCATTTTTTCTTTTAATCTTTTCATGTTGTTTTTATCCAGGTAGTTATTTACTTCAATATCGAGGTTTGAAATAGTAGAAGCCTGGGCAATCATAAATCTGTAATTTGGGAAAACACTATAAAGCATTTCGCAGGCTTTAAGTAAAACAGGAAGCATATGGTGAATCTCAGAATTTCTGCTACCGGGGAATAATCCAATGAGAGTATCTTCTTTAGTTACTGCAAACTCACTTCTGATTTTTTCTCTGTTATATTCTTTTAATTCATGTAAAATTGGGCTGCCTATATAATAAGCATTAACTCCTCTTTTTCTGTGAAATTCTTCTTCAAAAGGTAGCCCGCATAAAACGAGATCACAGCACTTTGCAAGAGTTTTTGTTCTTCCTTCATTCCATGCCCATACCTGTGGCGGTAAATAATAAACAATTTTTATGTGCGGTAGCTTTTTCTTTACTAGCTTTGCAATTCTTAAATTAAATCCAGGAAAGTCAATCAGAATAAGTACATCAGGATTAAATGTACTAAGTTCAAGCATGAGTTCTTTCTCTAACTTTAAATAAAGGACAAGATTACTTATTACCTCTGTTAACCCCATGGAACCCAGATGCTGAGAATCAAAAAATATTTCTGCGCCTGCTTCTTTTAAATGTGAACCACCAATTGCTTTTATAATTAGTTGACCAGGTGCTATTATCTTATAAAGCTCATTTAAGAGGCTTGCTGCATGTGTATCCCCTGATAATTCTCCTGTAACAAAAAATAGTTTTTTCATTTCTTTATATAGCCATCATTTTATGACAAAAAATACAAAAAATATAGCATCCTCCCAAATTATGCTCTTTAAGGAAGAGCAGCCCTTAGCATACAGGATAAGACCATCGTGTGATGAAGACATTATTGGACAAAAACATTTATTTAGTGAGCCTGGTAAAAATGGGGTATTAACAAACTATTTAAAATGTAATGCACCTTATTCAATTATCTTATGGGGGCCTCCTGGATGTGGAAAAACTACAATTGCTTTATTAATTAAATCAAACTCAGACAAAGAATTTATTTATCTTTCAGGAGCCAGTACCTCAGTCTCTGAACTTCGAGAAGTAATAAATAAATCCAAACTTATGCCGGGAAGAATAATTTTGTTTATTGATGAAATACACAGGCTTGCAAAAAACCAACAGGATGTTTTACTCGAAGTGCTTGAAGCCGGGCAGATAATTTTAATCGGTACTACTACTGAAAATCCTCATATTTCATTAACCAGAGCATTACACTCCAGGGTTAAAGTCTTTGAATTAAAACCTCACATAGAGGATGATTTAAAAATGCTTATTAAAAGGGCACTTACACATGCTGAAGGTTTTCCGGAATTTAAAATTACTGAAGATGCAGAGAAATTATTGATTTTAACATCTAGCGGGGATGGTAGAAGGATGCTTTTTAATTTGGAACAAGCAGCCAAACTTTCTAAGAATAAAACTATAGATAAAAATGCAGTTCAAAATGTTCTGGATAGTTCACAGCTGCAAATAGGTGCCGATCCTGAAAGTCATTATAATTTTATAAGTGCCCTCCAAAAATCAATACGAGGTTCTGATCCGGATGCAGCTCTTTATTGGTTAGCCAGACTTCTTAGTGGCGGTGCTGATCCCGTACATGTAGCAAGAAGAATACTGGTAACAGCAGCAGAAGATATTGGACTGGCTGATAATAACGCTTTAAATATAGCTACCAGTGCTTACCATGCAGCACAATTTTTAGGAATGCCAGAGGCACGGATACCTCTTGCGCAAGCTGTAATATATCTAGCATCTGCTCCAAAATCCAACACAACCATAATTTCTATTGATGCGGCAATGAAGGATGCAACAGAGCTAACGCCTTATTCAGTCCCTCTTCATATCCGTAATATAGGAAAAGAAGGATATAAATATCCTCATTCTTATAAAGATGCGAAGATAGAACAGGAATATTTGCCTGAGGAGTTGAAAAACAGGAAGTACTTTGAGCCTAATGAAAGAGATAAAATAAAATAATGCTCACTAAACGATTTTTATTAAAACTAGAAGAAAACTTAGAAAAGACTTATTGTGTAACTGATATAGAAACTACTGGCCAAAAGCCTGATGATTCAGAAATTATAGAAATTGCATCTGTAAAGGTACAAAATGGTCAGATTATAAATGAATATTGTTCATATATTAAACCTCAATTTCCTATTCCTACTTATATTACTCAGATCACAGGGATAAAAAATGAGGATGTAAAAGATGCCATGCTTGTTGAAAAAATTCTTCCTGAATGGCTTAAATATATTGAAGGTTCGCATTATTTTTGTGCTCATAATGTAATGTTTGATTATGATTTTATTTATAAAAATCTTCAGCTCTGTAATTTATCTTCTTATTGTATGGATAAGATGAGATTTTTTTGTACTGTGAAAACTACCCGGCTTTTGTTTCCTGATTTAGAAAGCAGAAAACTTGGAGATTTAATTAAGCATTTTAATATAACTGTTGGTAAGAGACATAGAGCTCTGGATGATGCAAAGGCAACTGCTGAAATACTTCTAATTTGTTTTAAGGAAATATTGAAAAGAAAAGATGAGCTTCTTGAAAAACTTGAAACGACCCAATTAGATAAATTAAAGTCTTTTGAAGCAGCTGAATATTTAAGCGTTCCAAAAGAAAAAGTCTATGAAATGGTTAAAAACGGACAGTTAAAAGTGAATGAAACCTATACTACAAAAAACGGATATGAGGGCTATCTCTTTCTTAGAAAAGATGTCGAAGAATTAGCTGAAGCAATATTTAAGTAATAATCTCTTTACTTTTACTTGTTCCGATTATATGAGCGCCAGCTTCAATTAAATTAATAACATCTTGTTTTGTTCTTATACCGCCTGAGGCTTTAATTCTAATTTTATCTTCTCCATATTGGTTTAATTCTCCAAGATATTTTTTAATAACCTTTACCGCATCAATATTTTGCATTTTATTTTCAGTAAAACCAGTTTTTGTTTTTATAATTATTTTGGAGTTTTCTTCATTTGCAACTTTACATATGGTCTGAACAGCATTTTTAATTTGTCTCTCATTTAGTAAATCAACCTCAAGAATAATTTTTAGTATTTTCCCTTCCATTGATTTTGCAATTGCTTTTAAATCTTTTTTAAAATCTCTGGTATTTTGTTCAAAAAGATATTGATAATTAGCCACTATGTCTATTTCATCGGCACCAAGTTTGAGGATTTCTTTTACATCTTTTGCCCGACTTTTTATTAATCCTTTCCCATGAGGGAAATCACAAACTGAAACAGTTAGAACTTTACTTCCTTCAAGCAGTTTCTTCGCCAGGCTAATATTGCAAGGATGAATAACCAGAGCTCTGTAACTAAACTCTACGGCTTCAGCTGCATTTTTTTTAATTTCATCTTCAGCAGTGCTTTCAGGTTTTAAAACACTGTGATCTAAATACTTCGCTAAATTTTGTATATCTGCCATGATTTTTTACTCTGATTTTTCTTCCATATTTACGGTTACTTGAGATTCTTCTTCTGTATGTTTAGTTACTGATGCTACATAATCTTCGTCATCCAGTCTTTGTAATCTAACGCCGGTTGCCATTCTACTTTGACAGCTTATATCTGATGCCTTAGAACGTAAAACCACTCCATGAGCTGATGCAATAATAACTTCGTCAGTGTCTTTTACTACTCTAAGTGCTGCTAAGTGACTTTTTTCTGATTTAAATTTAGTTCCAATTAAACCTACTCCGGATCTGTTTTGTACTCTAAATTCCTCAATTTCCACTCTTTTGCCGAAACCATCAGTGGTTACAAGTAAAATCTGATCTTTTGAATCGGCGGAAAACGTGTCAAATCCAACAACATAATCACCTTCTCGAAGATTAATAGCTCTGACACCTCTTGCAGTTCTTCCAAGCGGTCTTAAATCTTCCTCATTAAATCTTAAAACCATGCCGTCATAAGTACCGATAATTATGTGATCTTTTCCATAACTTCTTCTTACCCAGCCAAGTGCATCCCCTTCATCCAGGTTCATAGCAACAATTCCTGAACGCCTTACACTTTCAAAATTATCCATTGAAATCTTTTTAACTATGCCTTGTTTTGTAAGCATTACAAAATAATTATCTTCTTTAAACTCGCTGGCAGTATAAATGGCAGTTACTTTATCTTCCTGGCTTATTGAAACAAGATTAAAGATTGCCTGACCTTTATGCTGAGTGCTTCCTTCTACGACGTCATAAACTTTTGAGCTGAATACAGAACCACCCTGGGTAAAGAAAAGCAGTTTATCGTGCATATTTGCAATAATAAAATGTTCTACTGCATCTTCATCTCGGGTTTTAATGCCGCCTTTTCCTCTAGTGGCACGGTTTTGTCTTTCAAATTTTGCCAATGGAATTCTCTTCATGTATCCTTTTTCAGTAAGGAAAACTACTACTCGTTCATTTGGAATTAAATCTTCTTCTGAGAATTCTTCTGCGGCAGGTACTATTTTTGTTTTTCTTGAATCTGCATACTTTTTCTTTATTTCAGTAAGTTCTTCTTTAATTATGTCCAGTATTAATTGTCTTTGTGAAAGAATTTTCTTTAGCTCTTTAATTCTTTTGTTTAATTCTTTATGTTCTTTTTCAATTTTATCTCTTTCAAGTCCTGTAAGCCTTCGTAGCTGCATTTCAAGTATGGCATTTGCCTGCAGGTCATCCAGATTAAACTTTTTAATTAAACCTGCTTTTGCAGTCTCTGCATCTTCAGCTGCTCTGATTAATTTAATAATTGCATCAATGCTTTCAAGTGCTATTAATAAACCATCGAGGATATGAACTCTGGCTTCAGCTTTATTCAACTCAAATTTACAGCGCCTGGTAATTATTTCTACGCGGTGTTCTACAAATTCATTTAAAAGTTCTTTTAAGCTTAATGTCCTGGGCTGTTTGCCAATTAGCGCAAGGGTATTGATTGAAAATGATTCCTGGATTTGAGTATGCTTATATAAATTATTTAAAACAACATCAGGTTTTGCATCTCTTTTTAGTTTTACTACCACGCGAAGTCCGTCTCGCCCTGATTCGTCATTTAAATCTGCAATGCCGGTAATTTTATCGTTTTTTACAAGGTCAGCAATTTTATTAATTACCATTTCAGGTCCAACCAGATACGGTAACTCTGTAATTACAATGCCTGTAACCATTCCACGTCCTGAGCTGCTTGGTACTTCTTCAATGGCTACATGACCACGAACAGATATAGAACCACGCCCGGTTTCAAAAGCTTCTTTAATTCCTGTAGTCCCCATTATCTGACCGCCTGAAGGAAAATCAGGTCCTTTAATATGTTGCATTAAACCTTCAGTATTAATTTCTGGATTATCAATAAGTGCAATGGTTCCGTCCATAACTTCACCTAAATTATGTGGTGGAATATTTGTAGCCATACCGACAGCAATTCCACTTGAACCGTTTAAAAGTAAAGTAGGAACTTTTGATGGAAGTAAAATTGGTTCTTTTAAACTGCCGTCAAAATTATCTGTAAAGTCAACCGTGTCAGAATCAATGTCAGATAAAATTTCCATTGAAAGACCTGTAAGCTTAGCTTCGGTATATCTCATGGCTGCAGGTCCATCATCAAGTGAACCAAAGTTTCCATGACCGTTAATTAACGGATATCTGGAGCTGAAAGACTGAGCAAGTCTTACAAGTGCTTCATAAACTGCAGTATCTCCGTGTGGGTGGTACTTACCTAAAACTTCCCCTACTATACGTGCACATTTTTTATAAGGTTTCTCTGGAGAAAGACCCAACTCATTCATAGCAAACAAGATGCGTCTGTGAACAGGCTTTAGTCCGTCACGTGCATCTGGAAGGGCACGGCTGACGATGACACTCATGGCATAGTCTATGAAACTACGTCTCATTTCATCTTTAATATCTATTTCTACAAGCTTGCCAGGATTTGATGGCGGAGTGTCTTTTGGCTTTGCCATAAGCTATTATTTTAGCGTATTTTTACCTTAATTTCAGCTAGGATTTATGTTTTACAATATTGTGTATATCTACTGAGGATGTATCGGAGTATCGGAGTATTTCATAACGTAAGAGAACATATAAATAAATTCTCCTATTCTTTTATTCTTTCGCCGGTACGCCGGTTCGCCCACTCGCCGGTTCGTTATATAATTTCCATGAAATGGATCTTCCTAAATACATACATGGTAAAGAAGATGGTCTCCCAAAAACGCTGGCATCCAGAGTATCTTTCATTAGAAATGCTAGGCAAATTCATATAGCAGAACTTTCTTATCAGGCACGTGTTCCTCTAAAACTTATAGAAGATATTGAGGCAGGAATTGAAACATGGTTACCGACTACAGTCAGACAAAGAATAGCCAGGGTTTTAAAAGTAGATCCAAATATTCTTGAAGAAGTAGAAGTGAAAATTATTAATAATGAATTTTTACCTAAAGATCCGCCAGTTGAACTTATGGAAAGAATACAAGATGAAATATTATCGGGAAATAAAAATCTAAAATGTCCGCAATGCCAAAATTTGCTCAAAGTCTGGATTCAGGAAGGATTTGATTTAAACGGAAATCCTGTTAAATCTGCAAAGGCTCATTGTACAGTTTGTGTTTTTCAGCTTAAGATATAGAGTCTCGTTATTTATTGCGCCCGAGCGAAAAACTCGGGAGCTTGCTCCCGGAGATGTGAGCGAGTAGCAACAAAACGCCTCCTTACTAACGCCTCCCGATGCCCATGGCTCAAATCAGCGAAAAACTCTGTGAGCTTGCTCCAGAGATAGTCGATTTGAAGGGAGGCGTTTTATTCCTGATTTTTAAGTCAGTTATATTAATGATAATTTGTACATTTTCACATTATCATCTTAATTTCTTAGCAAAACTACAAAATAAGAGGTTCTATATCGTTGATATTTATTAGCAGGAGTAAAATTTTAAGTTAAATACCCTTTATATAAGTACGAGGTTAAAAACTATGCTACAAAAATTTGCCACTCCATTTGTAAGTTTTGCAATAATCATTTCTATTACTGGATATATTCTTTTAATAAATATGGTTGTACCGTTTAGTAATGGATTTGTGAAGTAAAAAATTTAAACTTATCGTGGTTTATTTCTTTCCATTATTTCTTTCCCTTTTTTATCTAACAGGTAAAGAAACACTCCGATTGGTGTAAGAATGCTTAGGATAAAAAAAGTAAAAAAAAGCATTTCTAGGTTCATCTCCGTGTTTTCCTTTCGATTGTATGGTCTACACCTTTAAACACAAGTATTATACTTGTGTTTGTACATCTTTTGTAAACATGATACCGACGGTTACATAAAACGATTAAATTTATTTAAGGTTTCTATGAAAGCTTTATTTGCTTAACCCATTCTTTTAACTCTGAAAGCATCTTGTCATTTGTCATGTGAATGGTTACTGGTGTAATTGAAATTTGATTATTTCTTACTGCGTAAACATCAGTACCTGGCAGCTCATCTTCTTCTATAGCCTCGCCAGCCAGCCAGTAATATGTTTTTCCCCTGGGATCAATCCTTTTTTCAAAATAATCATTATATGGTCTGATACCTAGTTTTGTAACTTCTATGCCAGCAATTTCTGAAAGCGGAAGAGATGGAATATTTATATTAAGTAAAGTTCTGTCAGGGAATTTTATTTTATCTATAAGATTTAAAAGTTTAGATATAAAAGCTACTGCTGCTGTAAAATCCTGTGGTTTATGATGAGCCAGACTTACAGCTATGCTTGGAATATTAAAAATTGCTCCTTCCATTGCAGCACTTACAGTTCCGGAATAAAGGACATCAGTGCCCATATTTGGTCCATGATTTATTCCGGAAATAACTACTTCAGGAGGTTCTTTAAGTATGGCTCCTATTGCAATTTTTACACAGTCGCTAGGTGTCCCATCAGTTTCATAAGCACCTTTTACACCAGGAAGGTGATTTACTTCATCCATTCTAAGTGGTCTGTGAAGTGTAAGTGAATGCCCGGTGGCACTTCTTTCCCGATCTGGTGCTACTACATAAACCTCATTATTTTTAACCAGACCTTCAGTAAGAGCTCTTATTCCGCCTGAATAAATTCCATCATCATTTGAGATTAATATTCGCATGAAATAGATTATAGCTTAGATATAATTGTAAGGACGTTATTTTTACTATGGCTGAAATTGAACAAAGAGATATTTACTCACAAAATGTCAGAAAAGTTTTATGGATAATTTTGCTTTTAAATCTTTTGGTTTTGGGGATTAAAATATTTGCTGGAGTCGCCACCAAATCTTTAAGTATTTTAGGTGATGCAGCACATTCAGCATCTGATACTTTAAATAATCTTGTAGGTCTAATTGTTTTACGTTTTGCTGTTGAGCCGCCTGATAAAAAACATCCCTACGGTCATGGAAAATTTGAAACACTTGCTGCTTTTGCAATAGTCATATTTTTGGCAATTGCATGTGTAGAAATCGTTCAAGGGTCATTAGGAAGGCTTTTTCATCCTGTAAAGTTACCTCTGTTTAAGAAAGAAGTAGTCTGGCTTCTTATTTTAACTTTTATCGTAAATATTTTTGTCTGGTTATATGAGAGAAGCCAGGGAAAGAAATTTAAGAGTGATCTTTTAATTGCAGATTCATCACATACTGCTTCTGATGTTCTTATTACGTTATCAGTTTTAGCTTCACAGTTTTTTATTGCACGTGAAATGTACTGGATAGATCCGGTAGTGGCAATTATGATTGCAATGTTTATAGCAAAAGCTGGATATGAAATTATACAAAGCACTGTTCCTATTCTGGTAGATGAAGCATGGCTTGAGCCTAAAAAAGTTTCAAAATCAGTTTTATCGGTACCAGGCGTGGTGGATTGTTATGATATACATTCACGCAGAGGACCTTATTCAGCTTTTATTGAATGTACTGTACGTGTAGTGCCAAAGGATCTTTATAGTGCCCATAAAGTAGCTGATAAAGTAGAAGAAAAATTAAAAGAAGATTTCGGCAACTGCAAGGCAACTGTTCATGTAGAGCCTTGAACATTTTAGTTTATGCAGTTGTAGGGGCAGGATTTATCCTGCCCTTCTAATGAAACATAAGAGAAATATCATATAATGTAGTTCATGCCGATTATAAAGGATATTAGCAAGGCAAAAAAGAAAATTCAGGAAATTACTGGAAGATTTGATCTTTCAAAAAGAAAGAAAGAATCAAAGCTGGTTCAAAATATAATAGAAAATGTTAAAGCTAGTGGTGATAAGGCGCTTATTTACTATACAAAAAAGTTTGACAAGGTTTCTTTAAAGATATTAAAAATTCCAGCAAATCAAATACAAAATTCCACAAAGTCTCTAGGTAAAACACTTCTAGGCGCTATTAAAAAAGCTATAAAAAGAATAAATGATTTTCAAAAAATTAATGTTCCCAAAAGCTGGATTAAAAAAACAATAGCAGGTGAAAAGCTTGGTTATAAGTATGTTCCACTGGATTCAGTTGGAATCTATATACCAGGCGGGAAAATACCTTTAATATCGACGGTTTTAATGACAGTAATTCCTGCAAAGGTTGCCGGGGTTAAAAGAATTGCAGTTTTTACTCCTCCGCCAGTTCATTCTGGGATTCTTTCTGCATGTAAGCTGCTTGGAATAAATGAAGTTTATCAGCTAGGAGGTGCACAAGCAATTGCAGCAGCAGCATTTGGGACAGAAAGCATAAAGCCCGTAGATAAAATTGTAGGTCCTGGAAATATTTATGTAACCCTGGCTAAAAAAAATGTGTTTGGAAAAGTTGGCATTGATGGATTATATGGTCCTAGTGAAATTGCAATCATTGCAGATAAAAATGCAAATCCTCAATTTCTGGCTATGGACTTATTAAGTCAGCTTGAACATGGGTCTGGACTTGAGTCAGCATTTATGGTTACAAACAGTGAAACTCTTGCGAAAGAAACACAAAAAAAAGTCTTTAAGCTTGTAAAAAATCTTCCAAACAAAAAAGTAGTATTAAAATCGTGGCATAAAAACAGTGCAATCGTTGTAGTTAGGGATTTAAATAAAGCTATTGAATTAATTAATGATTTAGCTCCTGAGCATCTTGAAATTATTGTCCAAAATCCTGCATCTATTGTTTCAAAAATCAGAAATGCTGGAGCTGTATTTTTAGGTGAATATTCCTGTGAATCGGTCGGTGATTATATTGCAGGACCCAGCCATTGTTTGCCAACCGGTGGCAGTGCCAGGTTCTCAAGTGGTCTTACCGTGATGGACTTTATGAAAAAAATCAGTATGATATCTTTTGATAAAAAAGCTTTTTTAAAAATATCAAAAGATGTGGCAGAACTTGCTGATTCTGAGGGATTAAAAGCACATGGGGATGCGGTGAGAATACGTGATTAAACTGATACATCGCTTTCTTTATGCCTGGTTATTTTTAACGAAATTACCAGCCCCGCCACTTCCTAAAGCTACTAAGGAAGATTGGGGGAGGATTGCACCATATTTTACTTTAATAGGTTTTATATTGGCATTTATTCTTTATTTTTTTGCAAAGCTATTTCTTCATTTCCAGGTACCCGTTCTTTTTTCAGCGTTACTGGTTTTGCTTATATGGAATTTAATAACAGGCTGTCTGCATTTGGACGGACTTATGGATACATTTGATGGAATTAATTGTCAGGATCCAGAAAGAAAAGTAGATGCCATGAAAGACAGTAGAATTGGGGCATTTGGTGCCATTGCAGGAATATTTCTCATTCTTTTGAAACTTACGGCTTTATGTACCATTTTGTTAAATAAAATGTTTTTTATAATTGTTTTTTCGTTGCCGCTTGCCAGATTAATTTCAGTTTATTCATTCACTTTTTTAAGTAAAAACAAAAATTCAGGTGTAAGTTCCTCCTTGCTTCTTTCTGGTATTAAAAAACCTCAGGATCTTGCAGTTAATCTTTTCGTTTTTTTGTCTGTAGTAATATTTTGTTTTTTATATTTTCACTTAAGTGCTGCTTATTTATTTTTACTTTTAGTTTCTTTTTTTATTGGCTTGTCCTGGACATATTGGCTTGAAAACCATTTTAAAGGGCATACTGGTGATACCTTTGGGGCATTAATAGAATTAAGTGAAGTGACAATGTTATCGTTAGGCGTAATATTTAAATATTATTTGACGCCGTAGACGTGTAAACCTTTTCAATTTCATTTATTATTTCTTCCTGAGGAATATCTTTATATAAGTCAGCAGTTACCATAAGACCACCTGCTCCAACGCCTTCTTTAATATGTCCCATCTCATAAGCTCTAAGTCCTTCATGTCTTGATTCCTGAAAATTAACATTTGAAGAAATTAATGGTGCTCCGCATAACTCAGCAAGGTGTTTTGTTTTAGCGTTTTTATCGTTTGTAATCCATGATGTTGTAGCTACTATGGTGTCATGTGGATCATATTCAAGAACTTTTTTAGCCAGGTAATAAACAGCAAGCATTTGAGAGCCACCTGCAAGCATTATGGGCAGGTTTACTTTTTGTGCTCCTTTAATCAAGCCGCATACAAAAATCTGCATGGGATCACCGAAAAACTCTGCAGCCTTCAAAGGATTTTTTTTAATTAATGTAAAAAGTTCTGCATGTGATAGTAGAGCATCTTTTACTGTTTGATTTTTCCATAGATTATTTCCTTCAGGAAAGCTGCTGTTTACGAGATCAAAAGCATTTATTCCAAGCGAGCAGAGTACACTTAGTGCAGTAGTAGTTCCACCTGGTACACATTCTCCTACTACTATATAAGGATAAGTTGTTAAATTTTGTGCAAGCTTTTCGCCTTTTTGGAATAAAAAATTTGTTTTAATTGGTCCAAGAGCTTTTCCACTAGTTAAACATTTTGCAGGTCCCATATTTAAGCTGATATGAGTTCCTCTTGGTTTCACAAATGCCCCAACGTCAATTACATTTACATACATACTCATATAATCAATCATTGCTTTGGATAAAATCGCAGGTGAAGGGATGCCGCTGGGTGAAACAGGCAGAGTCTTGTTAAATTCTTCTTTCTTTAAGAGCAAAAAATCTGCATCAAGGGCAGGTGTAAGTTTTAATTGTTCTATATTCTGACCAGCTGCTGAAATGCCTGGAATCAATGCAGTCTCAGTAGATCCTATTACAAGTACAAATAAAGGTTTTTTGTCTTTAACTTTATTTATGAAAGCCTGACAATCTCTTCCTTTTGTAATGAGGGAAACAGATTTTGTCTTTCTGTTACCATTTTCTTTGACTTGTTCTATTAATGTTTTGAGCATTGCCATTTTTTTGTTACCGCCGGCTCGCTCATAATTCGCTTCACCGGCTTTGCATAGTGCACCTGGAACTAAATTTCCCGTCATCCAGGTTTTGCCAAATAAATTGGACAAAACCTTTAATAATTAAAAGCTTATTTTTTCATTATTTATTATATTCGTAATAGATTGCTACGAATATTTGTTATTATCATACATTATGAAGCATAAAATTAACAAAAAATTCCAAATTAAAGGAATTACTATTCTTGATCCTAGGAATACTTACATTGGACCGATGGTAAAGCTGGCAAAAGGAAACGTTATTTATCCAAATACTTTCTTGGCAGGCAAAATTAAGATTGGTCCCAGAAATACATTAGGTCCGAATCTTCACATTGAAGGAAATGTAATTATAGGGAGTGGAAATACAGTTTCTTATTCCCACATATCAAATTCAAAAATCGGAAACAATAATCAAATTGGACCTTATGCAAGATTGCGGGATAACACTGTTTTAAAAAATCATATTAAGATAGGCAATTTCGTGGAAATTAAAAACAGTAAAATAGATGATCATACTCAAATTGCACATTTAAGCTATATAGGAGATGCTGTACTCAGTAAAAATGTAAATATCGGAGCAGGTACTATAACTGCAAATTATAATTCCGTAACAGGAAAAAAGAGCAGAACTACTATTAAAAGCCGAGCTTCTACAGGATCAAACTCTGTGTTGGTAGCACCTGTAACTATTGGAGAGGGTGCTTTAGTGGCAGCAGGTTCAGTGATTACAAAAAATGTACCTAAAAATGCTCTGGCAATTACAAGAACTAAACAAGAAAATAAAATTGATTGGCGTCTCTAACCAATACCAATTTGTTTGCCGGATTTGATGCTTAGTTTGTCTATTTTAATTCCGTTTGCACCAGGTTTATAAAGGAATGCATGCGGAAGGGAGTTTATTGTTAATTCGGTTCCTTTTTTAGAAACAGGTACTTTTTCATGGTTTGAAACTCTTGTAAGTATTGTATAGGCTGGCTTTGCTGACCATGTCTTTTCTTTTCCTCCAATGCTTCTATTCCATGTGTTTTTTGGTTTAGGCGTTGGTGGTGCTTGTTTTGTTGGAGCAGTGCCGGTATTATTTCCAAGCTTATTTTTTAAAGTTTCAATTAATTTCTTTAAGTCATCATTTCCTTTTTGTTGAGGTTCTTGTTTTTGAACTTCTTGAGGTTGAGGTAATTGTTGGAGAGATTCCTGTGGCGGGTTAAGCATCTTTGCACTTGATGCACTTGCAATACTTACGGTGGGATCGTATCCTTTGGATCTTGCTATTGGTTTTCTTGGAGTTCTTGGCGGCATGGTTTTTGTATTTCCTTTAGGTTAAGAAGTGATTAAGGTCTTCTATACTCTTGAGTATAAACATTATGAACTGAAAGTCAATACTTTCTTAAACCTCAGCCTAAATACGCATAATTAGACTTATCTAAGGTAAGAGGTAAAATGGTTAAGAACTTAAAGAAGTAATAAAAATGAGCAAAAAAGCAATATTAGTCCTAGAAGATGGAAGCACTTACGAAGGGAGAAATTTTGGTTGTGAAGGAATATCTTTTGGTGAAATTGTTTTTAATACCAGCATGAGCGGATATCAGGAAATAATCACTGACCCATCATATGCTGGGCAGATAATTACATTTACTTATCCTGAAATTGGAAATTATGGAACAAATCAAAACGATCTTGAAGCAAAAAAAAGTTTTGCAAAAGGGATAGTAATTAAAAATCTAAGTCCTGTGGATAGTAACTGGCGTTCAGAAGAAACTCTTAATGATTTTTTGCAAGCACAGGAATTAATAGGAATATCAGGAGTTGATACAAGAGCTATAACCAGAAAAATAAGAACAACAGGTGCAATGAGAGCCGGTATCTCAACAGAAGTCTTAGATTCAGCTAAATTAAAAAAAATGGTGATTGAATCTCCTTCAATGCTGGGCGCTGATCTTGTAAAGGTGGTCACTACTAAAGAAAATTATCGCGGACCTATTCCAAAAGTTCAACCGGCATTTCCTATTGTGGCAATGGATTTTGGAATAAAGCAAAACATTTTAAACAGATTAAGTGCTCATGGACTGGCTCCGCTTGTTCTTCCGGCTACTGCAACATTTGATGAGATAAAAGCAATTAATCCTACTGGTTTATTTCTTTCAAATGGTCCTGGAGATCCTGAACCTGTAACATATGCAATTGAAACAATAAAAAAAGTAATTGATAAATTAAACATTCCAATTTTTGGAATATGCCTTGGGCATCAGCTTTTAGCACAGGCATTTGGAGCAAAAACTTACAAATTAAAATTTGGTCATCGTGGTGCGAATCAACCTGTTAAAAATGTTCTAACCGGAAAGGTGGAAATTACATCTCAAAATCATGGTTTTGCAGTAGAAACAGAGACATTACCTAAAGAACTTGAAGTTACTCATTTTAATTTAAATGATAATACTAATGAAGGTTTCAGACATAGAGAATTACCCATATTTTCAGTTCAATATCACCCTGAAGCATCTCCAGGACCGCATGACAGTGATTATTTGTTTAAGAACTTTTATAACCTGATAAAAACTAAAAATCAAACCTGATTTTTAGTTTTAGCTCTTCTTTCTTTTGATCTTTTTTCAAGTGAATAAAACATCCAAAATATGCCACTTAGGAAAAGCATTGGTATTAATAAAACAAATAGTAAATCAGAAATCATACTTCTTCATATCCTTTTTGGATCATAATAATACCACAAATAAATAGCACTAAAGAAAGAAGTAAATGAGCGATTAATATAGGTTTAAGTTCTTTATAACTCGAATAGATGTCACTTAAAAATAAAATAAATCTTCCAAAAGGAGACATTAATGCAAATCCAGATAATTTATAAACATCAGCTAAATATTTTTGCTCTTCTGAAATCATAATGAAAATATAATCCATATTACATTTCCAATCAAGAGCGAATTTTCTTAAAATGTAACCGTAGGTTACATGAAACGATTAAATTATTTTCATTTTGGCAATAATGAAATAAAGATCGAACTTCCTAGCTAATTATAGGATTTGTCCCATTTATTGGGCAAATCCGATCAAGCAAAATGGATTGGCACAGGGAAGGCTCAGCTTGTCTGAGCCTATATAAAAAAAGACCCTCGATTTCTCGAGGGCCTTTACATGAACCTGCTGGTTGACAGGGGTAATGGGGTGGGATTAACCAACAAGTTCAATAGCTTGCTGAACGAGTCTGTCAGCAACTTTGTGAGAGTTTATTGCTGCAGCATACATTCTTTGTGCTTCAACCATATAGTCAACTTCTATTTTTGACCATACATTTGAGTGTTCCAGTGCTTCATTAAATACCATTGCATTTGATGGAAGTGCCGGACCGCTTTCTGAAGTTTGTTTCCAGTAGACATCGCGGAAGTTTTGAAGTCCGTTGAGATTCTGGAAATTATTCAGTGAAAGTTTGTATAAAGAAACTTCGCTGTCTCCGTATTTTCCCCAGATAATTCCGCTCTTGTCTATTCTTAGTTTTTCATATTTACCCAGATATAGTCCTGTAGTTGGATCAACAGCTAGGTTAATTGGTTGTGCTCTGCCTATTTGTTGACCAGGTCCTGATTGTGGATATGATCTTTTTGCAGGATCTCCGAAAGGATCAATAAATGCAAAAGGTTCATGTTTTGGTCCTACTTTGTTGTATTGGGAATTTCCATTTGGCTGAACATTTGATTCAACCGGTGTTCCCATAACTAGGAATCCTTCCTGAGAAGCCAGATAACCGTTTCTATCGAAATGAAAGTCACCAAGTCTGGTGTAAAGTAATTCACTATTTTGTGGATTGTAAACAGTAAATAAGCCTTTTCCTCTGAGCATCATTTTAGTGGGCTCGCCGGCTCTTACTATTTGCCTGCCTTGTTTCCAGGAATAGCCTGAATCTTCAAGTGTTCCGCCGTGGAGATAATCTCTGAAAGAAAATCTCTTTGCGTTATATCCTGCAGCATCTGAGTTAACTATATTTGATGTTAGCAAATCAATCATTTCTAGTGATGATTGTGCTGCATTAGCTGCCATTGTTGTTGTGTTGAACATGATCTTCTCCTTTTTTACATTAAATCTACTGTTTGTTTTTTGTTTAATTTAGCTTTTTTCTTTCCTCTTTTTGTACCAGAATCGCTATTGAACAAAAGATCACCTTGATACGTATTAAACTCTTTCAAAGATAAATGATGGTGTCTTAAATTTTTGTCCAGTTTATCCTTGTTTTGTTTAATAAGCTCTCCCATTTCTTTAGAACCCAGAAGTGAAGCAGTGATGCTTTTGTCTGGGTGCATTCTAAGTACAACTGCTTGAACATCATTCAATAATGGAATATCTAACCTGATTGATCTTTTTGTTATATCTTCGGTAATTACAGGTGTAAACTTTTCCCATGCTTCCAGCATGTTTGTTTTTGTTCTTCTTCTTTGTGAAGATTGATCATTTAGTGGTTGTAGTAAAGGTTGACCGGCAAAATTATGTGCATTGTTTAAAGTTTGCTGTCTTAAGCCTTTTGAACCTTCTTCTTCGCTTGATTTTTTGTGCTTAAGTTGTCCAAGTAAATCGTACGTATTTTGAATTTCTCTATTTGGTCTACCTTGATTATTGAGTATCTGAGAAATATTTGGAAGCTCATTTTTTAGGTCATTATTGTCTTTTTTCTTTTTTGTACTGGCTACTTGCGTAACAAGCTCGCCTGCTTTTTCTTCAGATTTTTTTGCTGTTTCTTTTGCTTTTGTCTCAAGAACTTCTTCAAAGCTTTTTCCGAAAGTACTGCCGGCATTTTTCAATATAGAATTACCCATTTTAAAGGAGTCTAATTCGTTATGTTGTATTATTGATGGTATCATTTTTACTTTTTTACTTCCTTACTCTCTTACTCTTCTGTGCTGCTTTCTATCAGTTCTCTTGAGTGTTTTAATACTCCAATTTCATCCAGTCTTATTCCTTCTTTTCTGTTTTCTTCCTCTGTGTAGTCTTTCAGTTTTTTTCCTTTGTGTCTTTTTAATGCTTCCAGCCTTGTTTTTGCTTCCACTACTTCTTCTTTTGCTTTTATCAGGGCATCTTGTGCGGCTTGCAAATCCTTTTCTAGTTGTGCAATTTTTTCATTTAGCTGTTTTATCCTTCTTACATAAAGGGTTGCATGTGATAGTCCTTCATTTATCAGTTCAAGATGGAGATCGTTTCTCTTTTCTGTCGTAGCACTTAATTCGTATGAAACTGCTCTCAGATGATCCTCTGCTTTTTTCATCTCGAGAATTGCTTCATCGAGTTCTTCCTCTCGGATTTTAAGTACTTTTTCCAAACGATACTTGAATGGCATAATGCTCCTTTATGCGTGAGGTCAAATTACATGAAGTTGGTTAAGAGAAAGTTTAGAAAATACAGAAATCTCTTAGATTAAAAGGAATTAATCCTTTGTGGAGTATGATAACTTACTGCATTAGTTTTCTGACTGCTGAGAGTAAACTTATGTAATTTGGGGCGTAGGCACTAATAAAATATCTGATTTTCGGGGCTACCTCTATGTCGTTTTCAAGTCCTGCTGAAATCATGCATAAATCAGAGCTTTTGTTTAATAATTGATTAATTAACGCTCTTTGTCCAGTTCTGCATTTAGCATCATAAGTAATTAATATTTTTCTCTTTTTACTGTTTGATTTTTTTAATATGTAACCAATTTCTTCAGGATCAGGGTTTATCTTATAAGGAACAAGAGTCTTATTTCTTATTCCAAGACATGAGCATATCTTTAATAAGTCTTCTTCTCTGAGTTTAGGACTAATAGGGTAGATGATTTCAATTGGGTCAGTTTTTTTGACTGGTATATAGAACAAGTCTCTTTTAATCCAGTGAACAGTTCTCTCAGCTAAGTCATGAGAAATCTTCCGATTTAATTTTGTATTTATTTTTCTTTTTATTTTTTTTATCAGATATTTTTTCTTTAAAGCGAGGACTCTTTCATATGATTCATTTATTCTTTTTTGTAAAAAAGGGTCTTTCTTTACTTTGTTTGTGAGATATTCATAGGTTTTTAATGTATCTTTTTCATTCCAATTAAACAAGATCATATCTGCGCCTGAAATTATAGCTTCATGTGCTGCAGTATTTAAGTCATAATTTTTTGTTATTCCTTTCATATTTAATTCATCTGTGATTATTAACCCCTTAAAACCAAGTTCTTTCCTGAGAAGATTCATAAGTATATTTTTTGAAAGACTGGAAGGTCTTATCTTTTCCTTTTCATAAGCTGGGACCTGAATATGACCTGCCATAAGAGCAGGTATTTTTGATTTGATTGCTTCTTTAAAAGGGATTAATTCAAAATTAGCTAGCTCTGATTTTGATTTATTTAGAACTGGAAGTGAAAGATGAGAATCAACACTTAAATCGCCATGTCCGGGGAAATGTTTTCCAACAGGGATCATTTTTTGTTTTAAATACATTTCAATAATCTTTGAGCTATATTTTGCAACAATAGCAGGGTGATTACCCAGGGATCGTGTACCAATGATAGGGTTTGCAGGGTTTGAATTTATATCCAGAACAGGAACAAAGTTCATATTAAAACCAAGCTCAAGAAGCTCATCAACAATGATTTTTTGTGCAGCAAGTAATTCTTTTAAACCTAGTTTACTTAATCCCCATGGACTTGGAGTAGAGGTGCAAACATTTCTCAATCTTTCTACAGAACCGCCTTCTTGATCGACAGCAATAAATAGTTTCACCTCAATTATTTTATTTATTTCTTTTATGAGGTTTTTTATTTGGTTTTTGTTCTTTATGTTGTGTTCAAAAAAAATAATCCCGGCTGGTTGTATCGTTTTAAGGAGCTTCTTTGTTTGCTCAGATAAGGTATAACCCTGTAATCCCACGAAGAAAAGTTGACCTAATTTTTCATTAATTGTTTTCTTCACAAAGAAAATGATACCAAATAAAAAGAGGCAACATGTTAGTTACCTCTTTTATTAGTTTGATTTTTTAACGTGAATATATTATTCCCAGATTACTGGCCTTTCTAACATAGGCTATTACTAGAAAAGATTAAAGATTTCATTTCCTGAACGGCTGTCTTTATACCTACTAGTACAGACTTGCTAATGATTGAATGTCCTATGTGTAATTGTTCAATTTCTTCTATCTTAGCAATGGGTTTAATATTTTTGTAATTTAATCCATGTCCTGCATTTGTTTTTAAGCCAAGGCTTCTGGCAAATAAAATACTCTCTCTTACTACAAGTAATTCTTTTTCATTTGGATTTTCAGCATAAGGCCCGGTATGAATTTCAACAAAATCAGCTCCAATATCTTTTGCTGTTTTAATTTGATCTTTATTAGCATTAATAAAAATACTTACAGTTAAATTATTCTCATGTAATCTTTGCAAATAATCCGTTAAATATTTTTTTTGATCGATTAAATTTAATCCCCCTTCAGTGGTTAGCTCCTGCCTTTTTTCTGGTACAAGGGTTACAAGAGATGGCTTTATTTTTGATGCAATGTCCAGCATTTCCTCTGTAGCAGCCATCTCAAGTGTAAATAAAACAGAGGTAAGAGGTAGGAGGTAAGAGGCAAGAAGAAGAATATCCCTGTCATTTATGTGCCTTCTATCTTCTCTTAAATGGGCAGTTATTCCATCTGCGCCACCCTCAACTGCTAATATTGCGCCTGATACAGGGTCAGGTTCGGTAGTCTTTCTGGCTTCTCTGACTGTTGCTATATGATCAATGTTTATACAAAGCTTTGTCATGGAAACATTATAAAACAACGTAGGGGCAAACCAATGTGTTTGCCTAAGATACAAATGTGTTTGTCTTGTTCATATATAATAATAAAGTTGATATGAAATCAGAAATCAAATGTATAGCAATCATGGGTCTTGGATTAATAGGAGGCTCGCTTGCTCTATCGTTAAAATCAGCCGAATATAAAGTAATCGGTATAACAAGAAATAAAGAAACCATTGATTCAGCCTTAAAGACAAATGCAATTGATAAAGGGTTTACAGAATTAAGTTCTGAAGCATTGTTAGATGTAGATGTTTTATTTATTGCAACTCCACTGTCGCAAATCATCTCAGATATAAAAAAGATTGGAAGTTTTGTAAATAAAGAAATTATAGTTTCTGATGTAGGCAGTACTAAGTCTGACATCTGTATCTTTGCAAAAAAAAATCTACCCCAAAATGTGATTTTTATAGGTGGTCATCCTATGGCTGGAACTGAAAAGTCCGGATTCACCTTTTCAACACAGAATTTATTTAAAGATCATGCCTGGGTTTTAACCCCATTGGATGAAAGCACTAAAAATAGAAATGCTGTGGCTCTTTTAAAAAAAATTATAATCAGTGCTGGTGCAATTCCTGTTATCTCTTCTTATGAACGACATGATCAGGCAGTTGCATTAATTAGTCATCTGCCGCTTTTAGTTTCACTTGGACTTTGTCAGATGGCAAGGAAAAGAGACCAGAATGAAATAGCAAATCTCACAGCAATATTGGCTTCCAGCGGTTTTAGGGATATGACAAGAATCGGGGGAGGAAACCCACAATTAAATTTTGATTTGATTTCATCAAATATTTCTCAGTTAAGTTTAATTCTTCCGAAATTTTGCAATGAAGTTGAAAATATTTTGAAATTAGTGAAAGAAAATCCTGAGACATTGAAAAAAGCATTCAATGAAATAAGCAAATGGCAGAATGATTTATATGATAAAAATGGAAAGAATACTTTGCTAAATATTTAATATTATTAGGCCATGCTTAATTTAAGATTTGGCAGGTGTTTTATTTCAGCAATTACAAAGTTTAATTTTTCAATGGAATCAATAACTGATTTGCTTGGAATACAGGTTTCAGGTGGTATATCAACATTACATATAATTACTTTGTCTTGAATTACACAATTCTCACCTATTTTTGAGTTCATTATTGCTGAATTATTCCCTATGTATACTCCATTAGATATTAATGTAGGTCCATGAATTATTACTTCACTTGAAATGAAAACCTTATCACCTATATAAATATCTTTAATGTTGTTTATTTGGGTGTTTTTAAAAATCGATGTGTTGTCTTTAGAACAGATAAGAACATACTCTTTAACTACACTATTTCTGCCTATGTAAATATTGTGATTTGTTTCAGAAATAATTTTACTTTTTCCAATAGAACAATTATCCCCGATATATACTTTACCTTTAATCTCGGCCTTGTTATTAATAAAAGCTGTTTTTGAAATTTGTGGTTCGCATTTTTTTTCTTTGGAAACAATTTTTCGAATCTTCCACGAATTCATATGAGCTCCTTGTTTTTTGAATAAGGTTAATTTTAAAGAAAAACCCTAGAGTTAATCGATAAGCTGGTTATATATGAAGAGGATTGTTTGTAAAAAGATCGTAAGTTTATGAATATAGTGCAGATTATCTGTTTTACTCAACTTAATTAAGATACTTAACCAGGTTAAATATTTAAAAATCTGTTGATTTTCTCTCTTTTGAATTTAAATGAAACCGGGTTTGCAATTAAAACTGCATTGCTTTCAAGGATAGTTTCAATAGGAATAAGATTATTTGCTTTTAATGTTTTGCCTGTAGCAACAAGATCAATGATTCCATCACTCAGGCCCACTAAAGGACCAAGTTCAACTGAACCATATAATTTTATGAGCTCTGCAATAAGTCCTTTTTTCTGTATAAAGTCATTTGCAAGTCGGGTAAACTTTGTGACGATTTTACAATTCGCAGGGAGATCTTTGATTTTTTTATATGAGGATTCTTTTTTTACAGCCAAAACAAGTTTGCATTTTCCGAACTTTAAATCTTTTAGCTTTATTACATCAGGCATCTGTTCTTTTAAAAGATCCAGACCAACCACACCTAAATCTGCGCTACCGTGTTCTACGTAGACATTTACGTCATTTGGTCTTACTAAAAGACCTTTAACATTGTTTTTTTTATCGAAGTAAATAAGTTCTCGGCTTGCATTTTTTTCAATATCTGAAGAATGGAAATTTATCCCAAGATTTGAAAAATACTTATAGCTGCCCTCATGGAGAAAGCCTTTTGGAATTGCAATTATTAATTCATTGTCATTTTTCATAAGTTTAAAGCAGCATGCTTGTTTTTTTTGTGCATTTTGTTAATCAAGTCCAGGGTTGATTTTAATTTTTGTTTGCCTTTAATTAATTTTGGAATTGTATATTTAGGAAAACTTTTATTTTCTTTTTCTAATACAAGCAACAGATCCTCCAGGCATAATGAAAAACCAACTGCAGGGGTATCAAAACCAAATTTCTTTATAAGCTGATCATATCTTCCGCCTGAACCTATGCTTCTGCCTATTGAAGGAGTTATAACTTCAAAATAAATCCCTGTATAGTAATCAATATCATTTGTCAGACTTAAATCAATCTCGACATTTTCATCTAACACATTAAGCAATTCCTCGAAATAAGCAATTAATTTTTGTAATTTAAGTTTTTTAACTTTTTTGTTCAGTTCTTTTAATTCTTTTACAGAAGATTTATTTCCTCTGATTTGAATTAATTTATTCCAGAACTCTTTTTCGCTTTTTGAGAGTCTTGATTTGTTTAATTGTGTATGGAATGAAATCAGATCTTTTTCCTTTAAAGCATTATATAGATTTTTTGCAATGTCACCGAAATACTTAAAAAGTTCAGACCATAGTAAAGTGTGATTAATTAAAATCAGATACTTTTTTAAGCCAAGCTTATCTATGCCATCGAGCAATATTTTCAGGCATTCCAGATCTGCAAGTCCTTCTTTTGCTCCTATTAACTCAATTCCTATCTGATAAAGTTCTCTTTCATTTGTAGTTTTACGCGCATGGTATCTAAAAACCTTGCCGACATAATAAAACCTTAGCGGTAGTCTTTCTCCCTGAAGCCTTTCAGCAGTGACTCTGGCAATAGGTGTTGTTAGATCTGCTCTTAATGCCAGTAAATCACCCTGTTGCCCAATTAATTTAAATGCAATATCAGAAAGTTTATTGCTTCCTTGGTTTAGTATGTCCCAGTTTATTAAAATTGGGGTCTGAATTGGCTGATAGCCCCAGAGCTCAAAAACTTTTTCTAGGGACTTACGGACAAATTCTTGCTTAATTACCTCGTCAGGTAACCAATCTCTTGACCCTTTTGGATTTCTTAAAAATGTTTTTTTCATTTTATTTATATAGCTCCAGACAAGCTGGAGCTTCTCTCGGTCGATTCTCTCCGTTTTATCGGATTCACCGAGTCTTTTATAACTTGGGGATGAATCCTATAATTGCTATAATATTTTTATTCCTTCTCTTTGTAATGGTAAATGCGATCTTTATTCTCTGTAAATTTCTTTATTCTTTTTTAATAGTTTGCTGATTCAAGGATTCTTTAAATAAGTCTCCTATAGATAAGATCGCATTCTTAGTGCCTGTAATAACCGGAATATCAGCTCCTCTTTGATCCAGCTGCTCCAGGAATTCCAGCTCTGCAATTCTAGGATCCAGCTGAAGAGCCTGTCCTTTAACTGCCAGAGCTTTTGCGTCTCCTTCACCTTCTATGATTCTTCTTTCCTTTTCACGCTCTGCAGTTTTTTTAATCCAGTTTTGTCTTTGGGATTCTTGGAGTGCTATTTGTTTTCTTTCCACAGCTTCTGCAAAAGCTGGAGAGAAACCAATTCCGCGAATTAAAAATTCATCCAGGACCAATCCACTCTTAATAAATGATTTTCTAAGAGACATTACTGCATCAAGAGCCAGCCCTTTTCTGCTGGTTGTATAAACGGTATCTATGGGATATTTTGCAACTGTATTTCTTAGGATACTTCTTGTTTGCGGGACAATTAATTTTTGGGCATAATCTCTTCCAAGATCCTGGTGCAATTTCCAGGTTTTGTTTTTATCCAGATGGGTAATAACTGAAACATCAATGTCTACTTGCTGTCCGTCGTTTGTCTGACATTTAATGCTTTGTCCTACATTCCCGTATTCATAGTTATCAGTAAAATTAAAAGGTAATTTTCTGGCATCATACGTGGTTATAGATTCGACGATTGGAATTACAAAGTTAATTCCTTCATTTAGTACTCTTTTTTCAACCCCGCCAAATAAATTAAACACAACGCCTACATGACCTGCCGGGATAATTTTTACCAGAGAACCACTAAGAATAAAAAACATAGAAATTAAAACCGCCAGTCCCATTGCAATTAAATTTTCGTTTTTCATTCTTTGTCTACCCCTTATTAGTCATTTAAGTTTTCAGAAAAAATTAGTTTTGCTCTTTTACCAAAAACCTGAGCACGTCTGTATTTAACAAAACTTGGATTTGCCCTAAGAGCATTTACACGCAGATTAATTGCCTGTGCTTCACCTTCAGCCTGCAAAATTTTTGCATCTCGTTTTGCTCTTTCAGAAGCAAGCACATATTCCATTTTTAAATATTCCTGAAATGATTGTTGCTTTCTGTCTATTGCATCCTGAAATTCCTTAGAAAATCTCACATTTCTTATTAGAATTTCCTCTACATCTACAAAATATTTTTTTGCCAGATCCATTGTTAAATTTTCCTGTATTTTATTTTGAATTTCCTGCCTGTTTACACTGTATACATCTTCAACCGGATACAGGGCAAGGACTTCTCTTAACACTGCACGGGTTTTTGGGACTATTACTTTTAAAACATAATTTGGTCCGATATATTTATGTAATTTCCACAGCTCAGAAGGTTGAGGTTTTACTCTGATAGAAATTTCTACGTCTACTTTCTGACCATCAGAAGTTAAAGAATGAATTTCATTTCCAAGTACTTGACCTTGCTTGCCCTGCTCTTCACCCGTGAAGCTGTATGTGGATTGTTGCACGTCATAAACCGTAGCTCTTTGTACCACAGGAAAAATCACATGAATACCTTCGTTTAAAATTCTTTTTTCTACACCGCCAAAAATGTTAAATATGACTGCTCTTTCACCAGCATCGACTTTTACAATTGAGCCTGAAATAAAAAAAATAAAAATAATAAAAACAAGTAAATATCCCCAGAATTTTTTAATGACATTAATAAGTTCTTCTAAATCATTAAATTTTTTACTTTGTTTTGGTGTAAAAAAATCAGGTGCTTGAATATCTGGCATAGTAATTCTTCAAAATAACATAATTATTCCTAACTAAAAACATGACTTACAGATAATGTTTATATTATCAGGTGGCTCTTGCGGTGACGTTGCTCCTCAGAGCCACCTTTGCATAGACCGTTCGGTTTGACCAATTAAATTGGATCAAACCTCACTTTAGTAGATAGCATGGTTTTTTAGCTTAATCTTAGGAATGGCTGTTTAAGGGGAATTCCCTGAATTGCTGGGAATAATACACTTAAGAGTAGAATCTAGCCTTTTTGTTAAGGCAGAATTTTGATTATGACAGCTAAGAAAAATATTGAATTAATCAGGCAAATCGGAATGAATCCAGCTAAACCGGATTCATTTCAGTTATTAAATGAGCCTCTCATGAATAACTTATTATTGTGGTCACAACAAAAAATTGATTTACGAGACACTGTTTTAAATTTTTTTACATTAAATGTAAGGACTAAACTTGTTGCAATTTTACTTGATCTTGATTTAAACAATTGGATTGGAATTGGTGCATCATGGCAATATAACAATCAGAATGGACAGATAAGAATTGATGCAAGACTAACAGAATATTTATTAAATAATGCTTTTGGAGTTTCTCCAGTTAATCAACCGTTTAACATTAAAAACATCAATCAGCTCGAGTTGAATTTATTACAAGGTTTTTTATCTAACATTGAAACGAAGTTAAAAGATTTATGGGAAGTAGATCCCAAATATCCATATCTGGCAGATCTTATATACATGGTTTGGTTAATTGAATCGGACGAGGGGGAAATAGGAAGAATTGCATATGCAGTACCAGCAAGCTTAAAACCCAAGCTTACTGGGGCCCTTGAGGCTAAAGAAGGTATTGATTTAAACAAACTTGCTAATACCGGTATAAAAGTGCCAATTAACTTAAAAGTCGGTACAACAAGGCTGTCAATTACTGAAATAAAGTCATTTGAACATGGAGATCTTATAGTATTTGAAGAAAGTGATATTAGTAAATTAATTTGGCACTTAGGTGAGATAACAATCGTCTTACCCGAAGAAGACCATCCAATCTTTTTAAAAGATATTGAAAATATTGAGGAATTGGCCGAAGAAATGGTAAAAAGCACACACAATATTGATGATGATCCTTTGTCCAGCCTGCCTCTGGAACTTTCTGCAGAGTTTCAAAAAGTTTTTATTCCTCTGAAACAGGTACTGGATTTAAAAGCAGGCGGTGTTTTGCCTCTTGGAACTGTTCTGGATTCAGAACTGGTTCTGACGGCGCAGGGAAAACCAATTGCTAAAGGTGAACTTGTTATTGTAGGTAATCAGTTTGGCATGAGGATTACTGAGCTTTTTATCGGGGCTAAAAAGTTTGGAAAGGGTTCGACTGTAGAGATAAATGATATTTTAAGCCCTGAAACTCAAATGCAACAACCAAAATCAAATCCTAAAAAACAATCTACTAGTTTTGCTGATGAGCTTAAAGGTCTTGAAGATGAAAGCTAAGTAAAAATGCAGGAATTCTTTGCTTCTCTTGTTAAACTCACCGTAATTTTTGCAGGTGGAGGTATTGCCTCGCTTTTTGCTTATTGGATTTTTGAACAAATAAGCACAATACCTGAATTAATTTATGAGCATGAAAAAAAATCTAAAAAAGGAATCAGAGTCTTAGAAAGAAAAAAAATAATAAAAGATTCCGGTCTTTATGAAATATTTTTACCCCAAGGTGAAAAGATGAAGCTTTTTTCATCTCAAAAAGGAATGAAATTGGTTTAGGCATATGAACTGGGAAAATATACTTCCGGATTTAGAGCCATCACTGCAAATAGTAGTTTTAATGGTTTTGCTCTCAATGTTACCTCTTATTGTGGTGACCATGACTCCATTTTTAAGAATAATAATTATTCTTTCTCTTTTAAGAACATCTATTGGTACACAGCAAGTTCCTCCAAATCTTGTTTTGATCGGTATGGCAATAATAATTACTGGCTATGTAATGGGGCCAACGCTTAGCGAGATAAATGAAAAAGCAATTATTCCTTTAAGTAATCAGAGAATAGCTGTTCCAGTAGCAATGGGTGAAGCATATGGACCTTTGAAAAAATTTATGCTTAAGCAAACAGAAATAAAAGATCTTGCTTTTTTTTACCGCATAAGCAACACTCCAAATCCAGAAAGTCCTGAAGATGTAGGTTTTAGGCAGCTTGTTGCAGCATTTTTACTAAGTGAACTTCGTACTTCGTTTCAGATAGGATTTTTAATTTTTATTCCGTTTCTTGTAATTGATTTAATCATTGCAAACATTTTACTGGCGCTTGGTATGATCATGTTGTCACCGACCATTGTTTCACTTCCGTTTAAGCTTTTAATTTTTGTGGCAGTTGACGGGTGGACACTTATTATAAAAGGACTGGTACAGAGCTTCAACTAGCAAACCGGCGAAAGGGTGAGACGACGAAATGGACTGGATGCCACAGGCAGTTAGAGATGGAATTATAGTAATCCTAGTTATTTCAGGACCACTGGTTCTTTCAGCAGCATTTATAGGACTTATTGTCGGTGTTCTTCAGGCTGCTACTCAGGTTCAGGAACAAACTATTGGATCTGCTCTAAAAATCATTGGTGTTTTTGGGCTTATTATTTTTGCAGGTTTCTGGATGTATCAGTATTTAAATCAATATACTGCAAGGACACTTTCCTCTGCATTTACTTTTGTTAGTATGCAGGGTCAAAAAGCTGTTCCAAGCGGTGCATTTAATGGTGCTGAATTTGATGAAAGGTTTAATAAAAGCAGACAAGCTGAACCTATAAACCAACCCATGCGTGTAATAGAGCCTGAAAAACTTGAGGATAAATTACCTACAGGAGCGCCACCTGGTGCTCCTGTTTTAGGAGTTCCTGAAGTGCCTAAAGCTCCGTCATTAACTAAACTAGCTCCACCAAAACCTCCTGAACCCCCTAAGATAAAAATAGAAAACCCTGAAATTCCTCTTTCTGATTACCAGGAACCAAAAACAATTTCTCCTCATACAGGAGACATTGAAAATGAGCAGTTAAACCTTTTGCCGGGTAAACCAACAAACTCTAAAGATGAAATCACTATTGATCCACTTTTAAAGAGGGATAATTTTTCAGAAAATAAAGATGAAAGTTCTGATGTACCGTCCTGGCTGAATGAGGAATAAAATGTTTGATATCTTGCTTAGTCAATCAAAAATACTTGAGCAACTTGGCGGCATATGGATTATTGCTCTTCTTGTTTTTTCCCGTTCAATTGCATTTGCAAGTACTGCCCCGCTTATTGGTCATAAAACTGTTCCAGCAATGGTAAAAGTAAGCTTTGCAATATTACTAACCTTACTTCTTATGCCGAATATTGAACCTCCTGCTGTATATCCTAAAAATTATTATTTTATTCAGCAGATAGTTATGAATGTTTTTGTAGGACTCTTGATTGGCTGGATGACAAGCCTTGTAATTGAAATAGGCAGGGTGGCAGGTGAAATGCTGGATATGCAGATGGGACTTAATGCTGCAACACTTTTTGATCCTGGTACTCAAACACAGTCAACCATTATAGGAAGGCTGTTTGATCTTGTTTCATTGACTCTATTTATTTCAATAGGAGGAATGGAAAAAGTAATTGAAGGTTTCAGCAAGGCTTACAATACTTTCCCGGTAGTAGTTAATGAAATTAATTTAAATTTTAATAAAATTCTCTCAGCAACTGCGGATGTAATATCAATTGGTTTTATTATTGTTTCTCCAATTATTATGATTATTCTTGTAATCGATTTAATTCTTGGTATTATGTCACGTGCTGCACCTCAGATAAATGCTTTTCAAATTAGCTTTTCAATAAAACCTGCAGTAGGAATAATTCTTGTGTTTGTGCTTTTGCCTTATATTTTGCAGATTCTTGGTAAATTATTAGATAATCCGAACAGATTTCTGTATTGATTTTTTTTCTGTTATATTATAAATACTATGAAATTAACCACAAAGGGTCAGTATGCAATTCAGGCAATGATTGATATTGCCATTCATAATTCAAAATCCAAAGAACCAATATCACTTAGAGAGATTGCAAGCAATCAAAATATTCCTCTTCCTTTTCTTGAACAAATAGCAATAAAGTTAAGAAGGGCAGGGCTTGTGAAAAGCAGTCGTGGACCGACAGGCGGGTATGTATTGTCTAAAGACAAGAAACAAATTTCACTTGCAGATATAATTCAGGCTGTAGAAGGTCCTATTAACGTTACTCCAAATACTGAAAATAATTTTGAAGTTACCCTTCAGTTATGGCAAAAACTTAACAGAAGCATATATTCAATGTTAAAATCTATCACTCTTGAGGATCTTTATTATGATTCTATTAGTTATAAAGCCTCAAAGGATAACCAAGCATATGTACAGTAAGAACCAAAAATTAATTTATGCAGATCACAGTGCTACGACAAAAGTCAGAGCTGAAGTAATTGAAATAATGAATGAAATTTATCAAGAGGATTTTGGTAATCCCTCATCCATTCATTCTTTTGGCAGGAAAGCAAAATGCCGGCTGGATGAATCAAGAAGAGACATAGCCTCTGTTATAAATGCCAATGAAGAACAAATAATTTTTACAAGCGGTGGCACTGAATCAAACAATCTTGTTTTACAGGGAATAGAAAGATTGTTTAATGAAGGGCACTTGCAGAAAAAAGAAAAACATATTATAAGCACAAAAATTGAACACCCTTCGGTAAAAGAACCTCTTGAATATCTTGAAAAAAGAGGATGGGAAATTACTTGGTTGGATGCTGATAAAGAAGGCTTTATAAATACAGATGAATTAAATTCCTGCATTTCATCTTCTACAAGTCTTGTCTCCATTATCCATGCAAACAATGAAATAGGAACTATTCAAAATTTAAAATCAATATCTGAAATCTGCAAAAAAAATAATGTTTTATTTCACACTGATGCTGTCCAGTCATTTTGCAAAATTCCAATTAATGTGCAGGATGTAAATATAGATTTTATGTCAATGTCAGGGCATAAAATCTATGGTCCAAAAGGTATTGGTGCACTTTATATAAAATCATTGAAAACCTTGTCACCATTGTTTT
>Ga0155197_126_pt1 | contig 52921 bp, 48 predicted proteins | sample RifCSPhighO2_02_FD_106165 | JGI IMG/M metagenome (GOLD analysis project Ga0155197, IMG submission 106165) | Candidatus Melainabacteria bacterium RIFCSPHIGHO2_02_FULL_34_12 | reverse complement strand
TGAAAGAAGCTGGCGGAAAAATATTGGAAAAGAGCAATACCCAGGTTAGCCAATTTGCCGGTGAATCAAACACTAATGGTATTTCAAAAGAGCTTGGTATAAATGGAAATTGTGCAGTGTGTGCACTGGTTTCAGGTGCACGATCTCTAGGTGCAATGAAAGGCGATGAATCTACTGCCCAGGATGACATTTCACATGTTCGTGAACTAATGAAACCAGGCTCAAATCATTTCCAAGGCACTAAACCTGCCGATATTATAAGAGGTGCTAAAAAACTTGGTCTTAATGCAAATATGTATAAGGGAAATGCTGATGATCTTATAAAGGAATTGGATAAAGGTAATGTACCGATTGCATCAGTAAATGCAAAAGAATATGGTGTCTTTAAAAAGAAAAAAGAAAAAGTCGGGCATGGTGTTGCAGTGACAGATTATGATCCAAAAACCAACTCATTTACTGTCAATGATTCACTTCTAGATAAACCTATAACAGTGACAAAAGAAAATATGAACAGAGCCATGAGTTCTTCACATTTTAAAAACTCTATTATTTCTCTCTCAAAAGGAGATAAGAATTCTATAGTTAAAAATGAAAAAGGAAATCCTGAAACAGAAGAATCTGTGAAAAAATCACATGGTTTTTCTAAGCCATCTAATGATAGTTCATCTGTCTCGGATTCTAGAAGTAAGGCTCCTGATAAGAATTATAATAATGCTCCAATTGATTTAGGGACTAAAGAAGGTCCTTCATTAATGCCTACGTATGATCCAAAGAGAGCATTCCCAAGAATGCTTGAAACTAGCAGTGCTTCAGCAGTAAACAAAAGCAAAGATCCGACCATGATTTTAAAAAATGGAGCAAGATTTTCAGAAGAAAATGATTTAAATCATGTTTCACAATATAAAAACAGTGCAAATCCTAATGCGGAAAGTCCAAATAATGCAAATTCTGTACCTGCTTCTTTGGTTACAGCCTCAAGAAATTTAGGCAGGATGGATAATTCAAAAGGCAGTAGTACTGCAAATTCTCAGATTAAGTCAGCCAGAGGATTAATGAACCCGGGTTCAAATGATTATGCAGGGAATCATCCCAGACACATCATGAACGGTGCTAAAAAGATGGGATTGTATACAATGCCTACTAAAGGTAATTCTAAAAACATGATTAATCTCATTAAAGAAAGAATGCAACATGGTGATCAAATTATGGCCTTTGTCAATTCAAATGCTTATTCTGAAGGTGCTTCTGATAATGCACATTCAGTTGTAGTTAAAGATTTCGTAACAAAATCTAAACAATATGATCCTTTAGCAAAAAATGAAGAAAATCTTGATGCAGGCACGCCAAAAGAATATGCAGTTCTTCATGATCCTAGATTTGAAAAACCAATAGAAGTGCCTGTTGAAAAATTCCAGGAAGCCATGGATACAGTACCGATAAACGGATTTAGAAACTCATTTATAAGACTTAATAAAGATCCACTTAAGTTAAATGGACCGTTAATTGTAGTTGGTGACACTATAGTTCGTGATACTAATGGAGTGATTTCTCCTTCGCTTCAGAAAGAACTTGGTTTAAAACGTCCTAAGTAAAACTTAGATTAATAATCTGTAAAAGACTTTGAGAGCTTACCCCATAGTTTTAAACACTTCTTAAAGTGTATTTGTTTAACTTAAGCCTGATTGGAAGACAATCATGTCAAACTCTTACGTCAATCCGAACAAAAACACAAACAACGCTTCCGGCCGTTCTTCTGCCAGTCAGAATACGCCGCCGCCTGTTAACGTAAAAAAACTACAGAATGAACTGACAAATCTATATGAATTACTTTCAGATATTAGAAGCACTGATTCAAACAGCAGCAGCAGTTCAAGCAAATCTTCAAATTACAGTTCAACTAAAGTTTCCAGGGAATCAAATTATTTAAGCAGAATTTATGAAATTCAAGGGGAATTAGAAAGAGCAACAAAAAGCAGCTCTAATAATAACAGTGGTGAATTAAGCGGTGCTAATAGTTCATTTGGTGATTTTTTTAATGCTGCTGAAAATGGCTTTAAATCATTTTTTGATAATGTAAGTAATGGCTTCAGTTCACTTACTGAAGGAATAGGAAACGGTTTAAAATCACTTGGCGAGGCTGCTGGTAAGGCTGTTAACTGGTTTGTCAGCCAAGTTCCTGGCTTTTCTAATATGAATGAAGATGGTGGTTTTAATAACAGTAACTGTGGTTTTGCATGCCTTGAAATGATTTACAGAAAAAATGGTAAAGATGGAAATGCTATGAGTGCAGATAGTGATATTGAGCAGATTAGAGCAGATGCAGGAATAACAGATGAAAATGAAGGCGCTCTTCCTGAAGATTTAGCAAGAGCAGCAAGAAAGAGAGGACTTGATGCACAGTCAATGAATGGCAACTTGGACGATGCAATAAACCAGTTAAATGGCGGTAAAGATGTAATTTTGGCAGTTGACCCAGCTAAATATAAACCTGGTTATCAAAACGGTGGTCATGCAGTAGTACTTGAATCTGTTGATCTAGAATCTGGAACAGCAGTAATATTAGATCCCGCTGAGCAAGGACCCATAACAGTAAGCCTTTCTGACCTAAATGCTGCAATGGCTTCTGCAGGAAACAGGATGGTATCAATATCCAATCCCAAAAATAGTTACAATTCTCAAGCTGCATAAGACGGCTGATCTATGTGATTAAATCACAAATTAAACGAAATTAATAATAAACACTATAAATTTTTTACTAATTCTTAATCGATTAAATGCTTAATATCCATGTTCAGATATACAGTCTTATGCAAATCAAGTTTTTAATTTGAGGACTCTAATGTTTATTTACTCTATAATTCCTATTCATCTTTTAACTGACTCTGACAGAATTGCTATAAATTCAGCTAATAGTGTTGATGTTGCAGAACACAGAGTAATGGAATTAGAAGCATTGTATTCAGCATTAATTGTCAGGCAGTATTTAGGAAAAGAAATCCCGCAAGTAAGTAATACTTTTTATGAAGGAGTAAAACTAGAACTTGATAAAGCCAGGGCAAGTGAACTTGCATTAAGAGCTTCTTCAGGTGAAGTTGCTGATAATGATTCTGTAGCCAGATTAAATGAAGTTCTAAGAATTAAGCAAATGACTGAGCAAAGAATTGCAGATCTTCAGGCACTGCAAAATTATTTACTGGGTAATGGACCAGCACCGACGTATGTCATTTCAGGCGTGGACAATTTAAACCTTGATTCAGTTACTAAAGAATTAGCAATGGCTTTAAAATATAAAGAAGAATTAACAGCTTCAGAACAATTCTGGCACCAAATAGCTACAATTCAATTACAAACATTGCAGGACGAACAGGCTGATGAATCTGAAGATGGAACTGATAATCAAGTACAAATACAAGAAGACCCAAATTATAATCCTGGAGGATTAAGTCCTGAGGAGCTTTCACAAATCGCAGCATCAAAAATAAGAATTTCTGAGCTAAGATCTCTACTCAGTATTATTATGCCTTCAAAAACTATGGATGAATTAGTTTCTATGGAAGAAGCTCTTCAAAGAGAACTTTCAAATGAAAGTTACAAAGCACAAGGGCAATATAAAAATCAATCCGAATCTTCTAGTAACTCTTCCATAGGCAAAATACCTGGTATTCAGGCAAACATTAAGTTTGTTGTTGCTCAGATAAATACTTTGAAAATACTGAATGGTATTCAAACTGGACTCATGAGTGATCTTTCTGAGGTAATTTATGTAGGACAGTCTTATGTTTAACACTACTTCAATAATTGCTGGTGATTCGGATCTTGTTAAAAAAATACAAGAGAATGTTCCTGATAGCATTAAGAAAAAAATTGATGATATAGAAACTAATTATCCTGATGACATACTGAAAGCTCATATTGAAGTTGAAAATACTCATGGTAGAAGGCATGGTGACCTGAATAATGACGGAAAAATTGATAAGGAAGATTTAGAAATTTTAAAAGACTATTTAGACGGAAATAAAAAACTGAGTGAAGAAGAAAAAGAATATTATGATGTAAATGAGGATGGGGTAGTGGATGAAAAAGATTATCAGGTTCTTTTTTCTTTTATTAACAGACATGAAATTGAAGACAGAGTTCGAGAATTAGATGCTCTTTATTTATCACTAATTGGGAATGAGAATTCAGGAAGTGTAGTTCTTGGAGTAGATAATTCAAACATTGAAACTGTTAAAGCTGAACTAGACTCAGCAAAAGCAATGCTGGCTATTGTAAACGGGATGATTTAATTTTTAACTGAAACTTTTTTATCCAGACACGAAATTCCTGGCAAAGTTTTTCCTTCAATAAACTCTATAGAAGCGCCGCCGCCAGTACTTACATGTGTAAAAGATTCAAATGGTATTTTCAGTTCTTCTATTGCAGATACTGAATCTCCTCCACCGACTACTGTAATTGATTTGTTTTTTGTGGCTTGAACCAATGCTTCAGCAATTGCTTTTGTACCTGGCATGAATTGACTGTCTTCAAACATTCCCATGGGTCCGTTCCAGAAAATAGTTTTAGACTGGCTTATAAGTTTAGTAAATGTTTCAACTGATTTTGGTCCTATATCAAGCCCTGTAAATCCCTTGGGGATTTTATTAATAGGATATATATGCAGTTCTTTGTTTGCTTTTTTGCTTTCTAAATCTTCTTTCTTAGCACATACCATGTCTTCAGGCAGAATTAGTGCTACAGCATGTTCTTCTTTTAAATCATCTAGCTCTTTTATAAGAGAAATAAATTTTTCTTCATAAAGTGATTCGCCTATTTCTCCTCCTTTAGCTTTTATAAATGTAAATGCCATTGCCCCGCCAATTAAAATAGTGTCAACCTTTGGGATTAATTGTTTTAGGACTTCGATTTTAGATGATATCTTACTTCCACCAAGCACAGTGGTGAAAGGTCTTACTGGACTGGTAAGTATTTTATTTAATGTATCTACTTCTTTTTGCAGAAGCAAACCACTAAGACAAGGGCTTAAATAAGCACTTACGCCAGCAGTACTGGCATGGGCACGATGACTGGTACCGAACGCATCATTTATATAAATTTTAAAAGGCTTTGCAAGATTTCTGGCGAAATCAGGATCATTCTTTTCTTCTTCTTTGTAAAACCTTATATTTTCAAGAAGACAGACATCCTGTGGTTTTAGTTTTTCAATAGCATTGTGAACTTCTGGTCCTATAGAATCATTTAATTTAATTACATTTTTACTCAGCAGCTCTGATAGTCTTTTTGCTACAGGATCCATCTTTAAATCAGAGTCAAAACCTTTTGGTCTGCCTAAATGTGAAACCAGAATAACAATTGCATTTGCTTCAATTAGATATTTAATCGTAGGTAATGATGCTTTAATCCGCAGATCATTCGTAATTATTATTTGATTGTCTTTTTTCTCAAGGGGGACATTAAAATCAACCCTAACCAATACTTTTTTATTTTCAAATTCTTTTTTTGAAATATCTTTTATAGTTAACTGATCCATAGTTTTATTTTACTAAATTAATCTTAAAATTAAATCATTTAATTTTTTATTTGCCTTATTTACATTATGAAGGACTTCTTTATGTGATGGTTTGTGTTTTTTGCTCCAGGAATTACTGATTACTGAAATAGCTGCATAATCCATCCCTAAACTCTTTGCACAAATTATTTCAGGAATGGTTGACATTCCGACAGCATCAGCTTTAAGTAATTGTAATAACTTAATTTCAGAATAAGTTTCATATGAGGGACCTAAAACACCGGCATAAGTACCTTTTTTAATACGTAACTTAGAAGTTAAATTAGTTTTTATTTTTGCTGGTGGCAAGGTAATTCCGCTTAAAATTCCCCTTTCAGTCGATTGCATTAAATCAATATATGAATCAATAAGCATTAAATCTCCTGTTTTAAATTTTTTGCTTATTCCTCCTGCAGCATTTGTAATTATTATTTTTTTAACTCCAATTTCATTAGCAAGTTTTATATTTGCACTTACATCTGTAATATCAAGCCCCTGATATAAATGTTTTCTGCCTGAAAAAACAAGTACATTTTTATTTTTAACTTTAAAGAGCTTTAGTAAGCCCTCATGACCCTTTATAGCGTATCGGCGAACCGGCGAACCGCCGGTACGATTTTTGCTATGTAAGAATGGAAGGTTATTATACTTTATTGAAAATAATAATTTACAGTTTTCAAATAACTTAATCCCGGATCCGGTTATAATGGCAATTTGAGGAATTACATTGAACTTTTTTAAGAGATATTGCCGGGTTTTTTTTAAGAGCAAAGTATTCATTCTGCTTACTTTCTTCCTGTTACTTTTCAATTTTACTTTATTAAGAGCTTTTGCTGCTGAAAAGATTGGAGTTTTATACAGTTATCAAAATGTGGATTCATATGAAAAAAATGATATTGTTGGATTTTCTGAGGCATGGAAGTCTTTTGTGGAGACTTTTGAAGAAGCATATCTTGACTATCAGTTTTTATGTAACATCTCAACAGATACCAGAGTTTCAGATCTTAGCGTTAATGTGATTTTCTTTCCTCTGGCACTGGATATCAGCCCCGAAGAAGAAAAATTACTAACTGATTTTGTTAGCTCAGGCGGGAAATTAATTATTTCTTCAGGGGTTGGACCTCTTTCAGACCGTTTAAAATATTTCTTATCTCAGAATGGAATTATTGCTAGTGAAAATATTGTTGCACAATTAAACCTGAACATTAAGCATAAAGTAAACAACATTATTTTTGAGCTTCCGGTAGGAAACTTTTATTCCAGATTTGATTTGACTGTTCCTTTTGGGAAGGTTGTAGCAAGATGGAAAGAAAGTAATGAAATTGCAATTGGAGGTAGTGAAAATGTTTTGTTTTTTGGGTACAGTTGGGGGCAGGACATTGATAAAGTAAGAGATATAGAAACGTTACTAAAAACCCTGGATTTTTATTGGAATGATATTTCATTCAGGCTTGCAAAAGTAATTAAAAAAGATGAATATAAAAAAACTTTAAAAGAAATAAACTCATTAAAGCAAGAAGCTCTTTCAGTTATAAAGGTTACAGATCAGCTGGATTTTCCTGTAGCAAAATCCCAGCTAAAAAAACACTTTGATAATGGAGTGCATTATTTAAGTGAATTCAATTCAAATTATTTATTTGGAAATTATAAAATTGCAAGACAAAGTGCAAATCAGGCAAAAAGTGAGTTTGCAATTGCTTATTCGGTCGGCATGCCGGCAAGAAAAATTGAAATTCGTGCGATATGGCTGGATCGTGGAACCATAGTAAGTCTAAAAACACCAATTGAACTTAGGAACTACATAAAAAAACTTGCAAGAGCCGGATTCAATATTATTTTTTTTGAAACAATAAATGCAGGATATCCTATTTACCCCTCCATGCTTTTGCTGCAAAATCCTCTTATAAGAGGATGGGATCCTTTAAAAGTTGCCATTGAAGAAGCTCACTTAAATGGAATTGAACTGCATGCATGGGTATGGACTTTTGCTGTTGGAAATTCCCGTCACAATCTTCTTATAAATCAGCCAGTAGGTTATCCTGGTCCCATTATTTCCGGAAAAGGAAGAGCGTGGGCTCTGGCATTGCAGGATGGGAAATTAAGAATTGATGTACAGCCTGAAACCTGGGTAAGTCCTGCAAACAAAAAAGCATGTATGTTTTTAAGAAAATTATTTGCTGAGATAGTAAAAAATTATGATGTAGACGGCTTTCAGTTTGATTATATTCGATTTCCTTTCCAGAAAAATGACTCTCAGGCAGGTTTTGATTTTGTAACGCGAATGGCATTTAAGGAAGAAACCGGAATGTTTCCTGCTATAGAGGGACAAATAAACAGAATCTGGAAAGAATGGAAAATAAAACTTGTAAATGATTTTGTGCGTGACACCAGTAAGTATTTAAAAGAAATCAAGCCAGATTTAAAAATCTCAGGAGCTGTTTTTGCAATCGATCGTTCGCTCAGGTTACAGATTATTCAGCAGGATTGGGAGACCTGGCTTTTAAACAGGTGGGTAGATGTAGTTTATCCGTTTTATTATTCATTTACAGACAAGGAAGTCAGAACTAAGCTTTTACGCACCAGGCAGATGTTAAATGATCAGGCAATAATTATTCCTGGCTTTAATATTCGTGTTTTAAGTGTAGGTGAACTTGCAGGGCGAATTACTACTGCCAGAAACTCAGGTGTTTTAGGTGTAGCTTTATTTGCTTCTGAGCATCTTGATACCATGAAAGAAGAGTTCCTTAGGCAAGGGCCTTTTAGAGAAAAAACAATAAACATTCCTTATCAAAGACCGCTTTTTTCCTGTCAGAAGCTTATGGAGGAATTTGCAGAAGTAATAGAAAAACTTACAGTAACTAAAAAGTTTTCAGTTCTTGCTGACAGCCAGACTCAAAAAGATGTTTACCTATTGACGCAGGATTTAAAAAATGATTTTAGAAACTTTACACCGGATAAAATAAATGAAATTGAGAAAAAACTTATACAACTTCAACTTAAAGTCAAAGACTGGCTGAGTCTTGAAAAATATCTGGACAGAGAACAGAGAGTTATGTATATAAACACCTATCTGGATCAAATAAGAATATTATTAAATTACATGCAAGGAAAAGAAATATACATGAGTACAGAAAATTAAGTTTTAAATTTTGTCCATCTGTACCTTTTTAAATTTACTTTATTTTGCTTATCAAATATTATTCCTTCTTTTTCAAGAATTGTTTTTTGTAGTCCCAGTGGAATATTCATGAGCCGATCTGTACTTATGCTGCCTTTTGAATTAATTACACGCTGCCAGGGTATAGAACTGTCGATACGGCGATGGGGAGGTGGGGCGAACCGGCGATTTTTCTCCCGGTTATTCTTTCGCCGTTTCGCCGGCTCGCCGATACGTCCTTTCGCTATCCTGTTAAGTGCCCATCCGACCACTCGTGGATTTAAATCCAGCATTTGTCCAATCTGACCATAGGTAGCAACTTTACCTTTTGGTATTTTTTTTACAAGCTTGTAGATTTTTTCATAGGTTTTCATAGTAAAATTATTCTAAATCAATGATAACAACAAATCAACAAATAAATACTATCTTGGAAAGTGATACAAAAACACTTAAGGCAAGACTTCTGGGCATTCTTGCAAAACAAAGTTATATCGAAGGAAAAATAATTTTAGCAAGTGGTAAAGAAAGCAATTATTATATTGATGGAAAGCTGACCTCTTTAGATGCAGAGGGCGGGACACTGGTTTCAGTTTTATTTTTAAGAATGTTAAATGAAAACATTAATGCAGTTGGCGGTATTGCAGTAGGAGCATGTCCACTCGCAAGTGGTGTCTCGCAAATTAGTTTTTTGCTTGGAAAAAAGATCGATGCATTTTATGTACGTAAAGAACCCAAAAAACACGGTACAAGTAAATGGATTGAGGGTCCAGTAAAAAAAGGATTGAATGTTGCAATACTTGAAGATGTCGTTACTACTGGTGGTTCATCATTAAAGGCAATTGAAAGAGTAGTTGAGTTTGGTTGTAATGTTAAACAGGTTTTAGCTATAGTTGATAGAAATGAAGGTGGAAGAGAAGCTTTTCAAAAAACAGGAATTAAATATGATTATCTCTTTGATATAAAGGATGTAATGGAAAGATCGAAAAAATAATGTCTCAAACCCAGACCACTATTTCAGTAATTTTAAAAGACGGTACAAAAAAAGAAATACCGACTGGAAGCACTGGGCTTGATCTGGCTAAGTCTATAAGTAATAGTCTTGCTAAAAAAAGTGTTGGTTTGTCTGTTAATGGAGAATTACAGGATTTAGTCACAGTCTTAAAAGATGGAGACAGAGTTGAAATAATTACGCAGGATGATGAGAGAAGCTATGAATTCTTAAGACACAGTAGTGCACATGTTTTAGCTGCTGCAGTACAAAATCTCTTTAAATCAGCAAAAATCGCAAACGGTCCAGCCATTGAAGATGGATTTTATTATGATTTTGAAATCCGGGATCATCAGCTAACTCCTGAAGATTTATTAAAAATTGAAAAAGAAATGCAGAGAATTGTAGATGAAGAGCAAAAATTTCTACAGGTAAAAGTTGAAAATCCAGATAAACAAATTGAAGAGTTTAAAAAAATAGGAGAAAAGTTCAAGGCTGAAAATTTAAATGAACATAAAGATCATAATCCCACCCTTTATTTATTACAGAAGGATGGAAAAACTACCTGGAATGATTTTTGCAAAGGTCCTCACATCACCACTTCAAAACAAATTAAAGCCTTTAAACTTCTTTCAATTTCAGGTGCTTACTGGCATGGGGATGAAACGAGAGAAAAGCTTCAGAGAATCTATGGAACTTCATGGTGGAGTAAAGAAGATTTAGATGCATATATAAATAGACTTGAAGAAGCAGAAAAAAGAGATCATAGAAAACTAGGACGCCAGTTAGATCTCTTTAGTATTCAGGACGAAACTGGTCCTGGGCTTATTCTATGGCATCCAAAGCTTGCATTTGTAAGAACACAGATTGAAAATTTCTGGAGGGAACTTCACTCAAAAAACGGATATGAACTTGTTTATACTCCGCACATTGCACGAAATGAGCTTTGGAATATTTCAGGGCATAATGAGTTTTACAAAGAAAACATGTTTTACATGAATATTGATGACCAAGAATATGTTTTAAAGCCTATGAATTGTCCTTTTCACGTAAAGATTTTTGACAGTACCAGACACAGCTACAGAGACCTTCCTATAAGGCTTGCAGAACTTGGCACAGTTTATAGATATGAAAGATCAGGTGTAATGCACGGACTTGCCCGAGTCAGAGGATTTACGCAGGATGATGCGCATATTTTTTGTAGAAAAGATCAGTTTGTAGATGAAATAAAAGGAGTAATCAAATTAGTAGATGAGATTTACAGTAAGTTTGGACTTGAGTATAGTGCAGAGCTTTCTACAAAACCAAAGGATGCTATTGGCTCAAATGAAAATTGGGAGTTTGCAGAAGCTGGTCTTATGGAAGCACTGAAAGGATATGGACTTAATTATCAGCTGAATCCAGGTGATGGAGCATTTTACGGACCTAAAATTGATTTTAAATTAAAAGATGCAATTGGAAGAGTCTGGCAGGGCGCAACTATTCAGCTTGATTTTAATTTGCCTCAAAGATTTGATATTAAATACACGGATAAAGATGGCTCTCAGCAGCAACCAGTAATGGTTCACAGAGCAATTTTTGGAAGCCTTGAAAGAATTGCAGCAGTTTTAATAGAACACTTTGCAGGGGCGTTTCCGCTCTGGCTTTCTCATAAACAGGTCATTGTTTTACCTATAACTGACAGGCATCTTGATTATGCAAATAAAATTGCAACAGCTTTAAAAGAAAAAAACGTAAGAATAGAAATTGATACACGCGCTGAATCAGTAAATTCAAAAATACGAGATGCCGAGCTTGAAAAGATTCCTTATATGATAATTATTGGCGATAACGAAGCCAGAGAAAACAATATTTCTGTCCGTGCGAGAAAAAAGGGAGATCTTGGTAAATTTAATCTAGAAGATTTTATTGTAAAAATTGAAAAAGAAATAAGTGAAAAATCTATTTAATAGTTGTATCTAAATTCAATAATATGAAACTACAAATAATAGTCCTAAAATCCTATAATCTTCTAAAATAATGGGAATTTAGATGAATTCAATAAAGATTAAATAAACAATTTATAAATAAAATTGCAAATTCGGAGATTATAGGATAAAAGTTTCAAAGTATGTCTTTCTTATATAAAAATAATACTGATAGATTCATATTTATATTTTTGTACTTACTTATTCTTTGTACTTATGGGTTTTTAAATTATTTACCATCAGTACTTGCTGAAGTTTCTGAAGAATCCAAAATCGAAAAGCATGACAGATTACCTTTAAGAGGAGAGATTTGGTATGGAAATGCTTCATGGTACGGTAATAAATTTCACGGTAGAAGAACCTCTAATGGAGAAAAATTTAATAAGAATAAACTTACAGCAGCTCACCCTTATCTTCCTTTTAATACAAAAGTCTTAGTAACTAATTTAAAAAATAATAAATCAGTGGTTGTTCGGATAAATGATCGCGGTCCATTTATTAAAAACAGAATCCTTGATCTTTCTGAAAAAGCTGCTGAGAAAATTGATGCAAAAAAACATGGAACAGCTTATATTAAGCTTCAGGTACTTACCCCAATAACCCAGGATGAAACAGAGACCTAGTACATTGTCAACAAAGTTTCCATGCCTTGCGCCATTCACTGCGGGTCCTGCCGCCTGCAGGTTCCCCTCCATCCTGCGGTGCAGTAGCTCCTCGGATGGACACCTCCCTTCCGGCGTCACCCCCAGTGAATGGGACACTTAATTATTTAGTTGACGGTGTACTAGCCTTTGACTTCAGATAAAATCCTGATTTTTTTCTTATTTTACATTCATAACCTAAATTAAGATAAAAGCTTACTCTGTATTTGGGCTTCATTATGAAGTATTCCAGTAAATAAAATTTAACAATCATTTAAGAAAAATTCCTTTGCAATTTAACTTTTCAACGTTATAGTTAGATATGAATACCTGACCAAACAAGATTTATACTTACTCCCATTTAAGCTGAATAAGCACATTAAAAATAAATATAGGGCAGAAAAAAAGTATTAGGTTAGGCCGCTCCAACATTTTCTAAATTTATTTGAACATTTTTTGAAAATGTTTAGTCGGTTAAAGACCAGTTAATTTTTTCTATTAATAATTTTTTTACTAAGGGGTAAAAAGTCAATAAAGAGGTGCATATGGCAGATATTGCAGAAGGTTCAATAGCTAACATACTAGTAGAAGCAGAATTGCCTGAAGCAGAACAGCTTCAGCAGATTGAAAGTGAATTCAGTGATGTTCTTCTTGGAGATGATCGTGAAGACTCTGGGGATTCGGAAGCTGATTTATTTGATCCAAAATTTGAACTTGGAACTGATGATTCGATCAGATTATACTTACGTGAAATAGGAAGAATCCCGCTTCTGCGTGCAGAAGAAGAAATTGATCTTGCACGAAGAATTGCAAATGGCGGATATGACGGAATTGTTGCAAAAAGACAACTTGTTCAAGCAAATCTGAGATTAGTTGTCTCCATTGCAAAGAAATATTTAAACAGAGGACTTCCGTTTCTTGATTTAATTCAGGAAGGAAATCTCGGGTTAATCCGTGCCGCAGAAAAATTTGATCCGGAACGTGGATATAAGTTCTCTACTTATGCCACCTGGTGGATCAGACAAGGGATTACCAGAGCTCTTGCTGATAAATCCAGAACTATAAGAGTTCCTGTGCACATGGTTGAAACCATAAATAAGTTCAAAAAAATTACCAGGGAGTTATCTCAGGGCTTAAACCGCAGACCGACTGAACATGAGCTGGCTGCAGCCATGGATGTTTCAGTTCAAAAGATTAAAGAAATTGTAGCTGCAAACAGGACTCCAGTTTCGTTAGAAACGCCTCTTGGTAAGGAAGAAGACAGCAGATTAGGGGATTTTATTGCAGATGCTGAATCAGCTCAGCCTGACAGTTCAGCTACTGATGAATTGTTAAGGTCTGACATTGAGCAGGTTTTAAACTCTCTTTTGCCCAGAGAAAGAGAAGTTGTAAGGCTTCGCTATGGGCTGGATGATGGCCGTGAAAGAACCCTTGAAGAAGTTGGGCAGCTTTTTGGCATAACCAGAGAGCGTGTCAGGCAGATAGAATTTAAGGCTATGAGGAAACTCAGACAGCCTGACAGATGTACTAAGCTTGAAGGTTACTTAACACATTAAGTAAAAAATTTGTGTGATCTATGTAAAAAGGCAGCTTCAGCTGCCTTTTTTTCTTTTGTAACAGAAAGTTAATTCCAAAGGATATTTTATTATCTTAACAATGTCTTTAACATAATATAGTTTCATTATTATTTATAGGGGGGCAAATCAATGAACTATTCAGTTAAAAGATTGGTTGATGATTTTGTAAAAAAGATAGGGGATGACGATTTAAGGATGCTTCAAAATGTACCATCTGATGTAGCTTTCAATTACATTTATTTTCTATACAACAGATTTTATGAAGCTTACCCAACAGGTGAAGTATACGGAATACTGGCTGATATTTTTGTGACGAAAAAAGCAGCCTAGTGTATATATAATTTTTTTGCTGTTATCAAATATAAATTAATTCTATATTTTTACCATTTTTAATTTGTAAGAGTTAACATAATTCACTAATATGGTGGCATTGAGAGATGAAAATCAAACAGTTCAGGGAAGAGCTTTAATCGGTGGCAAAAAACTTGCGAGAAAAACTTATGGATTTGATGAAATATCTCTTGTGCCTGGAAAAATTACTTTAGATCTTGAGCTTTGCGACACCAGTTTTATTTTAGGAAAACACAAATTTGAATTTCCAATAATTGCATCTGCAATGGACAGTGTGGTTAGTCCTGAGTCTGCAGCAGAAATAGCCAGACTTGGCGGGCTTGCAGTTTTAAATCTTCAGGGTATCTATACCAGATATGAAAATTACAAAGAAATACTAAAGAAAATCTCAGATGCAGATAATGATAGTTTTGTGCCTTTAATGCAAGAACTTTATAAAGAATCAGTAAAAGATGAATTAATTAAAAAAAGAATTAAAGAAATTAAAAATACTGATGGAATTTGTGCAGTTTCTTCTACGCCAAATGTTGCAAATATTTATGGTCCACTTGCCCAGTCTAGTGGTGCAGATATTTTTGTAGTTCAAAGCACGGTTGTGTCGATTGAACATAGGTCTACAGATCCACAAGCCACTTTTAGCTTAAAAGATTTTATACAAAAAATGTCTATCCCGGTAATTGTTGGTAATTGTGTGACTTATGATGTAGCACTAGAACATATGAAATCTGGTGCCAGTGCAGTACTTGTAGGAATTGGTCCAGGAGCTGCCTGTACCAGTCGTGGAGTTTTAGGAATCGGAGTACCAATGGCTACATCTATCGCTGACTGTGCAGCAGCACGGGATGATTATTTTAATAAAACAGGAAGATATGTTCATATAATCGGCGATGGTGGAATGGGTACAGGTGGAGATGTTTGTAAAGCCATAGCATGTGGAGCAGATGCAGTAATGATAGGCTTGCCATTTGCAAAAGCAAAAGAAGCCCCAGGAAACGGATTTCATTGGGGAATGGCAACACCAAGTCCAGTTCTTCCTAGAGGGACCAGAATTAAAGTAGGATCAATTGGTACATTAAAAGAAATATTACTTGGACCAGCCAGACTTGATGATGGTACACAGAATTTTGTCGGAGCACTTAAAACATCTATGTCAACTCTTGGTGCACAAAACATAAAAGAAATGCAGCAAGTAGAAGTAGTTCTGGCACCGTCAATTCTCTCTGAAGGAAAAACTTTTCAAAAAGCCCAAAAATTAGGGATGGGGAAGTAAGATTTAATTTTTATAAAAACCAAAAAAGTCTTTTAATGTTATTTTCTTTTTACCAGTTGAAAATTCAATGTACCCAAACTTTAAATAAAATATTCTCAATAGAACTAAAAAAGGAATAAAAACCATGGACATAAACGCTACGATTTTTAATTCTGTCATTAATTTTCTCTCTCTAGTACCTCTAATCCTTTTACAATTAGAATTATACCAAAACAGCTAAGACATATTGAAGCAATAATATGGATCATAAATGCCAGATTTAAATCAGTTAAGCTTAAATCTTTTATATCAATAAATACTTTGCCTAAAGGTACAAAGAATGAAAACCCTGCTATTTGAAATAATTGCACTCGATATTTGTCGTATTCATTAATCATCGCTAATAATTTACTATGTATAAGTAATAAAAACAATCAGGTAAAGTATTAGATCTGAATGTAACCTAAAGTATCAAAGCTATTTATTAAAAACCTGGGCAGTATAGGATTTGAACCTATGACCCCCTCGGTGTAAACGAGGTGCGCTACCGCTGCGCTAACTGCCCGTGAAACGTTTTTATTATAACTTAAAGGTGTAATTGCGAGCCGAACCGCCACGCTTCGCTCGCGGTAAACTCCGTGAGGCGTGGCAATCCCAAGCGATTTACGCAAGTTAGTCCGGGATTGCTTCGTCGTCACTATGTTCCTCCTCGCAATGACATGACAATTTCATGTCATTTTAATTTCTGTATTTTCTTATCAGAGAAAAATAATAGATCTTCTAGTTTTTGCGTGGACCAGTCACTATATCTGAAAGTACTTAAATTAAACTGCTTAGGATTTTCTAGCCTTATGAAATATTGTGAAATCGGATTTTTTTGGACCTGTGAATATAATCTTTCTCTGTCCCATCTCATATTTTCTGATCGTTCTATTGAACCTATGGCATGACCGGTTTCATCCAGAATAAAATCACCTTCGATTTTTGCCACTATTGAGTTATCAAAGTTTCTTACTATTTCATCTGTCTCAGGATTTATCCAGCCAATTAAATTTCCTCCATAATATTCATAAAGCTTTAAACCGTCATCAATAAACGCTATTTTCTTTCCCTCCTTGCTAAATAAAAATGCATCTTTATATTTTGTAGATTGATTTGATGGCATAGGCAGAGATGAAAATCCTTGGATTATCTTCGTAGCTTGTTCAAATTGTATGATTAGCTGATTTTGATTTTTAATTACATCTTCAAGTCTTTGCAGAAGATTTGAAGATAGTGTCTTTTGTTCAGAAAGATCTTCTTGTAATTTTGAAATTTGTTCTTTTAAAAGCAGTGTTTCTTTTGTCGCCTGAGCTAAAGCACAATTTGAATTTAAACAAATAAAAAAAAGAAGTAAAATCGTTTTATGCAAACATTTCACTGACGGAATCATCCAGATGTATTCGTTTAATTGCTTCAGCTAGTATTCCTGCAACGCTTAACACTTTTAATTTATTTGGTTTACGTTCAGGTGGTACTGGAATGGAATTTGTAACTATTAAAGTGGTAATAGGTGATTTATCAATTCTTTCTTTTGCCGGACCTGAAAGAACTGCATGTGTAGAACATGCCAGGACTTCTTTAGCCCCTTCTTTAGCTAGAAGAGCTGCTCCCTGAGTAATGGTTCCTGCAGTATCAATCATGTCATCTACCATAATGCAGGTTTTTCCTTTAATTTGACCGATGATATTTATGACCTCTACGGTATTGTGTTTATCCACAGGTCTTCTTTTATCCAGGATGGCAATGGGTGCATCGTTTAATTTTTTAGCAAATGCACGTGCCCTGGTAACACCACCGACATCAGGACTTACCACTACAATATCTTTTAGATTTAAGGATTTTATATGCTCTACCAGAACTGGTGTAGCAAATAAATGATCTACCAGTACATCAAAGAAACCCATTATCTGTGTGGCATGGAGATCAAGGGCTAATATTCTGTTTGTACCTGCTCTGCTGAGTAAGTCAGCAACCAGCTTTGCAGTGATGGGTTCACGTCCTGCAGCTTTTCTGTCCTGTCTGCCATAGCCGTAGTAAGGCATAACTACTGTAATTTTTTCTGCACTGGCTCTTTTTAATGCATCCAGCACTATTAAAAGTTCCATTATATTTTCATTTACCGGGGTGCAAGTAGGCTGAATTAAAAACACATCACAACCGCGGACACTTTCTTCAACTTGAACATAAAGTTCACCGTCAGCAAATGGTGAAATATTTATTTTCCCCAGCGATAAATTTAAGTAATCACAAATTTCTTTTGCCAGGGGAATATTTGCCCGGCCTGAAAATATTTTTACTGGTCTTTTTCCGTTCACTGGATTTGCTAAGGGATTTTCTTTTGTTTCTTTCTTTATTAATGTCTCTATCATTTTATGACCTTTCTTAAATAAAAAAGTTTAGGGATAACATTATTTTCCTTGATTTAATATAAAAGTACAAGTAAACATAAAAACAACTTTTGTTTGGTGTAAATTTTTAACACGGTGGATTTAAATTAAGGGATATTAATTTTTGGAACATAGTAAGCAATTTCTTTTGCTAAGTTCGTTTACTTTCCTGTAAGCATTAGGGTTTTAATTACGTAACACTTACTTTATTGCGCCCGAGCGAAAGACTCGGGAGCTTGCTCCCGGAGATGTGAGCGAGTAGCAACAAAACGCCTCCTTACTAACGCCTCCCGATGCCCATGGCTCAAATCGGCGAAAAACTCTGTGAGCTTGCTCCAGAGATAGTCGATTTGAAGGGAGGCGTTTTATTAAACATCCAATATCGCTAAACCAGCATGTTCTTCTATAAACTCACGTCTGGGTCCTACTGCATCACCCATTAAAATGTCAAAAATTCTATCTGCTTCTGCTGCATCCTGGAAGCTGACTCGTTTTAATGTTCTTTTTTCAGGATTCATAGTAGTTTCCCAGAGTTGTACTGGCATCATTTCACCCAGTCCTTTAAATCTCTGTACATTTGTTTTTTCACCTAATTCAGCTTTTGCAAGTTCTAACTGGTGTTCGTTATAACAATAAATGACTTTTTTATTTTTTTCTACTTTATAAAGAGGTGGTTGTGCAATATACATATAACCGTTTTCAATTACAGGTCTTGCATATCTAAAGAAAAATGTAAGTAAAAGTGTTCTAATGTGAGCACCGTCAACATCAGCATCAGTCATTATTATAATTTTGTGATATCTGATTTTATCCAGATCCAGCTCGTCTATATTTGGTCTTAAAACATCATCACCAATTGTGGATAAACCAATTGCCTGAATTAGTGCCTGGATTTCAGTATTGTCATAGATCTTTCCGATCCTTGCACGTTCAACATTTAATATTTTTCCACGCAGAGGCAGAATTGCCTGGAACATTCTCTCTCTGCCTTGTTTAGCTGAACCGCCTGCAGAATCTCCTTCGACTATAAATAACTCACACATTTCAGCATCTCTACTGGTACAGTCTGCAAGTTTTCCTGGTAAGCCGCCAGCTGACTCTAGAACTGACTGTCTTCGTATAAGATTCTTTGCTTTTCTTGCAGCTTCACGGGCATCACGGGCTTGTATACCTTTTTGAACAATGATTTTAGCTTCTTTTGGATTTCTGTCTAACCAGTCTTTTAAACTTTCGCCAAGTACTGCCATAACTGCAGTCTGAACCTCATTATTTAAAAGTTTTACTTTTGTCTGGCTTTCAAATTGTGGATCTCTGACTTTTACTGAAACTATTGCTGTTAAACCTTCCCTTACATCTTCACCTTGTAAATTTTCCTCATTTTCTTTAAAGACTCCTTTTTTTCCATAGTCATTAATTACACGAGTAAGAGAATTTCTGAAACCTGTAAGATGTGTACCGCCGTCAGGGTTGTTTATATTATTGGCAAAAACAAAAATAGAATCACTGTATGTATCAGTGTACTGCATCGCTATTTCAACTATTACATCTTCTTTCGTATTTTCAAAATAAATTACTTCTTTATGGAGGCAGGTTTTTGTAGAGTTTAAAAACTCAACATAACTTTTTATTCCACCCTCATAGAAATACATCTCCTCGTAATGTGGCTCAGCTTTTTGTAATCTTTCATCAGTAAAAACAATTTTTAAACCTTTATTTAAAAATGCCATTTCTCTTAATCTAATGGCAATTACTTCTCTGTTACATACAGGCATTTTACCTGTTTCCTGATCTTTGAAAATTTTCGGATCAGGCCAAAATGTAACCTTAGTGCCTGTTTTATCAGACTTTCCAATGACTTTTAGTGGTTCATTGTTTTGTCCAATTTTTCCACTTGTATTGTCTCCTAAAAACTGAACAAAATAAGTTTTTCCGTCTCTGTAAACTTCTACATCCATTTTGCTTGATACAGCATTTACACATGATGCACCAACTCCATGCAACCCACCAGAAACTTTATAGCTTAAGCTTGTACCGAACTTACCACCGGAATGAAGTTTCGTAAAAACAGTTTCAACACCAGAGAGACCCGTTTTTGAGACTTTGTCGACAGGAATTCCACGACCATCATCTAAAACTGTAATTGAACCATCAACATTAATAGTGGCTCTTATTTCATTACAGTAGCCAGCAAGTGCTTCATCAATGGAATTATCTACAATTTCATAAACGCAGTGATGGAGAGCTTTTTGATCAACTCCTCCTATATACATTCCAGGGCGTCTTCTTACTGCATCTAAACCCTCAAGTACTTCAATATCACTGGCAGAATAAGAGCTATTTGCCTGAGTTGATTTTTCTTTTGTGGTATCAGCTTTTGTCATTTATTTTAAGTAAAAAATACTATAATATTTTACCATTATATTTGAACTAAAACCACCGTTAAAACTCAATATATATGATGTATTTAGAATCTTAGCGTAAACCGTATATCCTTAAAAGTTATATCAGTATTTTTAGTAGCTTCTTTTAATTTAGCCAGTATACGTGTTTTTTGCATGGATAATTCAGTAGCTAATGTTGAATTCTTTACTGCAATAACCAGGTTATTATCTCTGTCGAAATAAGCTGGCTGACTGGATTTTCCAATTGCAAAGCTGGTTACAAGCGGCCAAATTTCACAGAGTGCAGTAATTTTTAGACTATTTCCCAGTCCAAGACTTTCTTTTACTTTAGGAATTAATTCTCCAAGTTTAGTCAGATTGCTTTTAGTACGTAAGGTTCTGCGTTTGTTCATGATTAGATTATTATAAAATAGCCAGGACGGGTATAATATTAACTAAGAAAAGAGGTATTTATAATGAGTCCAACAGTAGGAGTTTTTATTGTTATAGCATTTATGCTTGCAAATCTTTCAATTGGGTTAACAGTCTTATATAAAACCATTAAAGGGAAAGAGTAACTGGACTTACGCAAAGTTCACTGGGTATGGTACCCATTCGCTCCTTTCCCGCCCTAAAGGGCACACGTCGCTCAGGGTACCATACCACAGTTCATTTTTGCGTAAGTCCAGAGTAATATACTTTTAAGTCTTACATTCAACGTTTTCTAATATTAGTCCATTTTTAACTTTTAGGATTTGTGCTCCTTCCAGGAATTCTTTTTGTATATCACTTATATGTGTGGTAGTTAAAAAAGTCTGTATGTTTTCAGGCAGATGGTGCAGTAGAAAATTCTGCCTGCTTTCATCCAGCTCAGCAAAAACATCGTCCAGAAGTAAAACAGGAATTTCCCCTTTTCTTTTTTCTATTACTTTTAATTCTGCCAGCTTTAGTGCCAGTACTGCTGAACGTTGTTGTCCCTGGCTGGCAAATGATTTTGCTTCCTTATCATTAATTAAAAATTTTAAATCGTCCCTGTGAGGACCCAGTGTAGCCTGCCCTCTTGAAAGTTCTTCGGCAAATGAGCTTTCAAGCATGCTACGAAAAGTTTCTTTTATATATGATAAATCAGCTTTTAATTCATTTTTATCTTTAAATATGGTACTTTCATAAATCAGATTTAATTCTTCCGTCTCTTTAGACAATTCGAAGAGAAAATCCCGGGCAAATGGTTGAATCTCTTTAAAAAACACTAGTCTATCCAGTAAAATCTGACTGCCTGAATTTATGATCTGCTCGTTCCATATTTCAAGCTCTTGTTTTAAATTTTTAGGTGACATTGAGATTTCCTGTGCTTTTTTAAGCAGTGCATTTTTCTGTGTAACTGCTTTTTGATAATTTTGAAGTGTTTTGTGATATTTCATATCAAGCTGAAACAGCACATAATCAAGCCATTTTCTTCGGACGGACGGAGTGCCTTTAATTAAAAATAAATCATCACATGAAAACATTACTGCAAAAAAATTACCCAAAAGATCTGCTTGTGGGGCTCTTTTTGGTACGCCGTTAATTTTTAATTTTCTTCTACCTGTGTTGTTAATCTGAAGTGCTATATCAATCTCGGAATCTTTGGTTTCTATATTTGCAAAAATTAAAGCATATTCCCCATTCCAGTTAACTATGTCACTGTCTCTTTCTGCTCTGTCTGACTGGCTTGTGGCAAGGATATTTATGGCTTCCAGGATATTACTTTTTCCCTGTGCATTTTGGCCAATAATTATAGTTTTCAGGTGATTGAAGTTTTGTTCAAAATCTATATAATTTCTGAAACCAGCCAATTTTAATTTCTTTAAAAACACAAGAGTATATTAGCGTATAGCGGATAGCATAGAGCGTATAGAAATTTATAGAGTATTTCAATGTAAATGGCTTTAATCAAGGTAAAAAATTGTACCTATAGCTCTTGAGATATATAATAAATCTCAGATAATTTATGAAAAAGACATATTTAGTATTTTTAACTTCAGTACTTCTATTTGCTTTATTTTTTAATGCCAAAGCTGATGCAGGAATGCTTAAAAATCCTTTTCACAAACAAGTTAAAAAATCAGCAGAAAATAAAAATCAAGCTGGAAGTTCTATCCCTGATCCTACTTTAAAAGCAAAAGCTGTTTACCTTGAATTAGAAGGTGACAGTGTTGAATATGATCAAGAAAGCAATATCTATGTAACTTCAGGAATGTCAGTTGCTCATATTGTGGATCAGGATGCAAAACTTGAAGCTGACAAAATTATTTATTATGGCGGGGATCAAAACATTGAAGCAATTGGAAATATAAAAATTACCAGACAAGGAGTGATTACAATAGGTAATTCATTTAAGTTCGATGTAACATCGGACAAATATCTTTTAACAAAACCCTATACAAAACTACAAGGGGCAGAAATTAAAGCAAGAAATCTAACCAGCTTATCTAAAAATGAACTGGAATATGAACACGGAAGATTAAAGTTAGATGAACCTCTTCGCATTGCTCAGGGTTTTGGTGCCAGACGGCATCCTCGTACTTTTTATAGTTTTAAAGCATCAAGAGCAGCAAAAGCAAAACCTAGCTGGGACGATGTTCCACAAAATCCACGTTACAGAGTAACAGCTGAAAAAATTATTTATGACAGTACCAAGACATTGAAAAATTTAACTGTTTATGGTGCACGGGTCCATTTTAGAAATTTCTCAATTCCTGCAATTCCTAAATATACGACTACAGTGAGCTCTGATCCTGATGTACGATCGCTACCACTTCTTGCTCCTACATTTGGTACTCAGGGTGCTTTGGGAGGATTTGCTGTTGGACCGTTATTTAATTTTAATCTTACTGACTATCACATTCTTTCTTTATCTCCTTTTGGACAAATTGGTTCAGAAGGAGCTTTTGGTGTGGGTGGAATGGTTGGGTTTTACGGACCTGCTACTAAAGCAGAGATTGCATACGGGTCTCTAAAAGATCGTTTTGTTGGGCAGTTCAGACAAAAATTCGGGAGACATCTTGAGTTTAGAACTGCTTATAATCAATATTTAGAAAATGGTTTTTTAGGAAGTACTCTTGCGCAGATAAATGTAGAGCTTGTAGACAGGAGAAAATTAAAACTTCCGTTTACTGAAACAGGAATAAGTTTTAGAACATCGTCAAATTGGGCTCAAAGTAATCCCGGAATTTTACCTTCCCGATATAAAGGGTTTCTTGAAGATGCAGGGAATAAAAAAGATCTTAGAAACAGTGCATTTAAGCTTGAAGAACAAGTATCTTTAGTAAGTAAACCCTTGTTTAAAGTCGGAAATGAAAATTTAAATACTGCATTAAGAGTACGAACTAGAAATGCTCTTAGAGGATATTCTACTGGTGATTTTCAGGGGATTTTTACTGCTGGTCCGCTTCTTGACAATAAAATTGGACCTCTTACATTTGGATTAGGATATGACCAAGGCTATGTAAAAGGGGATTCACCTCTTTTTTATGATCAATTTATTCAGGGTATGCAGAGTGTATCTCTGGATGGTGATTTAAAACTTCATGAGTGGATTACGCTTGGCGGATACGGTACTTATAACGTTAAAGCTGCTGAAGTAATTGAAAGGCAGATAAGAGCAAAGGTCGGACCTAAAGATTTTAAAATGTTGGTTAACTGGGATGCACTCAGACAACAAACCCAATTTGGCTTGAATTTTTTATTTGGACAGCCTGTTGATTTTGAAAGATTTGTAATAATTAATTCACAGACAAAAACCGGCGGGATTTAGATATTAGATTCTTGCTGTTAGTAATGTGTCTTGGGATGTGCTGCCGATAGACGGTTTATACTTTTCATACCAGAGCTGAAATACCAGAAGATTCCATAAAAGTTTTTTATTATCCCATTTTTCATCCAGGTGATTCTGAACAATTTTTTCTACAAAGCTATATTCAAACAATCCCTGATTTTCAATATAGGTTTTGCTGGTGTAATTTAAGAGAATATCTTTAAGATCGTTTTTAAGCCATTTAGTAACAGGAATAGCAAAACCTTGTTTTTTTCTGTTTATTATGTAGCCGGGAATATGTTTTTTTGCCATTTTCTTTAAAATGTATTTGGATGTTAATCTGTTTAGCTTATAGTCATATGGTAATTTAGCAGCAAATTCCTGGATTTCATAATCCAGGAAAGGAGCTCTTACTTCAAGGCTGGTAGCCATGCTGGCACGATCCACCTTTACCAGAATATCGTCAGTCAAGTAAATTTTAGAAATCAAATAAAGCATGCGATCAGAATCTGTTGAAATAAATTTATTACTTAAATAGTTAGTTATATTTTCAAATGTGTTGGCGGTGATTTTTCTTTTAATGTCAGGCTTAAGTAGTTGTTGTTTTTCACTGTCCAGATAAGCCCCCATCCAGACAAACATTCTAATCTCGTTTGATAAGCCAATACCTCTTAAAAACTGTTTTAATATAAATGGAAAACTTAGATATGATTCCCTTGGCGGAATTTTATTTGCTGAATAAAGAATTAAATTTTTCAGTTCACGTGGAAGAAGATTATAAAGCCCGATTAATTTATGAACAGGAAATATCTGATACCCTGCAAATAACTCATCCCCACCGTCACCACCGAGGCAAACCTTTAGCTGCTTAGAAGCAAAATTAGACAAAAAATAAGTAGGCAGTATAGAAGCGTCTGAGATTGGTTCGTCCACAAGGTTTGCAATATTTGGGATAAGGTTCAGGCATTCCTTGCTGTCAAATAAAAACTGATTATGCTCGCTTCTTAGCTCTTTTGAAAATCTCATTGCAATTTTTGATTCATCAAAGGATTTTTCATGAAATCCTATTGAAAATGTTTTTATTTTTTCAGGCGAAATATCCGCCATAAATTTTGCCACGAGGCTTGAATCTATTCCTCCGCTTAAAAATACACCTACAGGGACATCACTTAAAAGTCTTCTTTTTACTGAGAGGGCAAAAAGCCTTTCCAGCTCTTCTGCTGCTTCATCTTCTGAAATATCCAGCTTAGGTGAATCAAGCGGTATGTCCCAGTATTGCTTGATTTTTACTTCTTTGTTTTGAAGGATTAAAATTTTACCGGCTTCCAGCTTGAAAATATTTTTTATTATTGAGCTGGGAGACGGTATGTTCTCAAAAGAAAGATATTTATTTAGTGCATCAAAATTTAAATCTCTTTTTATAAAAGGAAGAGCAAGCAGTCCTTTTAATTCAGATGAAAAATAAATAGAATTGTTTTGAAGAGCATAATATAAAGGCTTAACGCCCATTCTGTCTCTGGCAAGCATAAGTAATTTTTTATTTTTATCCCACAATGCAAAAGCAAACATGCCATTTAAATGTTCGACACATTTAGTTCCGTACATTTCATAGAGATGAATAATGGCTTCATTGTCTGATCTGGTTTTAAATTTATGTCCACTAGCTATTAGCCTGTCATAAAGCTCAGGGAAGTTGTATATTTCACCATTGCAGACTAGAATAATTGAATTGTCTTCATTATAAAGAGGTTGTTTTCCTGTGCTTAAGTCAATAATGCTTAGTCTTCTGTGTCCAAAACCAACTCCATTTGCATCATCGTAAAAATATCCGTTTTCATCCGGTCCTCTGTGATATAAAACTGAAGTAGCTTCTTCCAAAGCCTTTTTATTAGCTCCTTGCTGGCTAGTGTAGTTATAGATGCCTATTATTCCGCACATGGTTGTTGATTATATCTTATAAAACCTTTTCTTATTCTGAAGCTAATTTAGGCTCTTTCCTAAATACAGATTTTAAAAGATTAAGTATAATTCCAATTCCCTCTTCAAAAAGCACATTAAAATCATAAGGAGTTGAAATCTCAGAAATCCTGCTGAGGATATATCCTGGCCTTAAATAAAACTTTTTAATAGCCTTATTTCTTATTTTTTCTAATTCATTCTGTGGCAGAAAATGTACTTTTTCTGCATTATGACTCCACTCAGTGCCTGGCCTGATGCCAGCTACATTAAATGATGCAAATGTACAGTCAATTTCTACGGCAAAATCCACTGTTCTCATTATGTCTTCTTCAGTTTCGCCCGGCAGACCGATTATAAAAGTAGCAGCACGTCTTATTTTTTTCTTTTTACAGAGAGTAAAAGTATTTTTTATTGTTTCAGCATTTATTCTTTTCTGCACGTCCTTTAAAGTCTTCTCATTAACACTTTCCACACCAAAAATTACGGTGTGACAACCTGCGGCTTTCATTGCATCCAGAAGTTCTTCATTCATTACATCTACCCTTGAAAAACAATGCCAGCTAAAATTAAATCCTTCTTTAACCATTCTTTGGCAAAGTTCTATTGCACGTTTTTTATTTGCTCCAAAAGTTTGATCTCTAAAATAAAGTTCTTTTATTCCAAGAGACTTTAAATATTTCATTTCTTCAATAATTTCTTCTACTGGTCTGACTTTAAATCCCAGGTTATCTATCCTGATTGGGCAAAATGAGCAGTTAAATGCACAGCCAAAATCAGTTAGCAGGTGTGCAGTAGGGAAATTTCTTGAAAAAGCGTACTTGTAATCTTTCAGAGGGAAGAATTCATGACGTGGCATTGAAATTGAGAATTCGCCTTTAATTCTTTTAATCTGGCCTGCTTGAATGCCGCTTCCGTTTCCGTTGTAAATACAGTTGTCTAGAGATATTTTGTCATTTGATTTATTTTCAAGTTTTTCTATTATGTTTAATATTGAATTGTCTGAAAAATCTAATATACAAGCATCAAAAAAAGTATTTTCCTTGATTATTTTTTGGCCATCATCAAGAAATATATCTCCTGTGCCAATAAGTTTGATTTTTGGATTTAAAATCTTTAAATTTTCTAAAAATTTTCTGTCTTCTTCCCATGAAATTGATCCAACCAGACAAACTATATATTCAGGTGCAATTTCAGCTATTTTTTTTAATGTTTCTGCTGGAGTATATTTTTTTATTAATGCGTCAATTACAGTAACTTCGTAATTACTTTGAGTCAGAGTTCCAGTTAATAGCAAAAGGTCAACAGGATAGTGTAAATATCTGCTTTTTGAAATATTATTACAATAATAGTCTCTTAAATAAGGTTTTTCACCCGGAGGGTTAAGAAGCAACACTTTTGCTTTAACTTTCGTCTTTAAGCCTGTTCCCATGGTATAAATCATAACAAAGAGTTCAACAGTTGTTTAGGAAAACCACTATACTATCTTACGACAAACAAGGTAAAATCGTCATATTGTAAGTAGTGTATTGAGCATTTAAACTTAGTAAGATATGTCAAAAGAAATTAAAACATTAGTTTTGCAACCACCAATTTCAGATGAAATTATGTGGGGAAGATTTAAAAAAGGTAGCGGTTATGTTCCGCCGCTTGGCATTATGTACATTGCTAGTTTTATGGAATCAAAAGGTTTTTCTTGTGATGTTGTGGATTGTTTGGTTGAAAAATATAAAATTTCTGATTTAAAAGATTTCTTGTCTAAAAATAAATATGATTTAATTGGCATTACATGCATGACCAATTCAGCTCTTGATGCTTATGCTTCTGCTAAAGTTGCTCGGGAAGCTTGTCCTGATGCTGTAATAGTTCTGGGTGGCGTTCATCCTACTGCGCTTCCTGAACAGACAGTAAAGGAGACACTTGAAAGTGATGCAATTATTATTGTTGGGGAAGGCGAGCAGACTTTTGTAGATATAGCAGAGTGCTTAAAGGATGGAAAAGATTTTCATAGTGTTGACGGACTTGCATACTGGAGTAAGGAAGAAAATAAAGTAAAATATTCTACCCCACGGACACCAATCCCAGACCTTGATGCACTGCCATTACCAGCTTATGATAAGGTTCCGATGGAAAAATATATTCCTCACGTAACACAATACATTGATTTGCCTAATTATCCTATTCTCTTACAAAGAGGTTGCCCTTATCAATGCACTTATTGCGATCATGGAGCGGTTCTAGGAAGAAAAATAAGATCTCTTAGTGTTGAAGGCGCAGTTAAAAATATTAAGCATCTCATTGATAACTATGGTGCAAGAGGAATTTATTTTCTGGACAGTGTTTTTACGGTACGAAGAGATTTTATAATGAAGCTTTTGCCGGAAATAGAAAAGTTCAAAATATCTTTTGCCTGTAATGCCAGAGCTGATCAACTTGATTATGAGCTTTTAATTGCACTGAAAAAAGCAGGTTGCTGGATGATTCAGATTGGTATTGAATCAGGAAATATAAAATCACTTGAGCTTATAAAAAAAGCTTCTTATTCAAGTGCGTTTAAACCAGATCCAAACGATCCAAATGGCAGGCCATATCTTTTAAATAAATATGAACAAGAAATAAGAAATTGCCAGAAAGTTGGAATCCAGGTAATGGCAAGCTATATTTTAGGTTTACCTGGTGAAACAGCTGAAGATGTAGAAACTACAATTAACTTTGCAAAAAAACTTGCTACTGAAACTGCTCTTTTCTTTTTACCGGTTCCATATCCTGGTTCTTATCTATTAACCCAGGCTAAAGAAGATGGTGGACTAAAAGAAAACATGAGCTGGAAAGATTATAGCTGTGTGGATTATTCAAATCCTGTTTATGTAAATCCAAAAATCGGAAAAGAGAAAATGCAGGAGCTCTTAGCTAGAGCTTTTAATGAATATTACAGGCAACCAAAAGTAATTTATAGGAATTTTAAGAAAATCACTCGATTAAAGGACATAACTAAATATGTAAAAGCATTTCGAGCTCTGACAGGGGTATAATTTTCAAGAGTAGTTATGGAAGAAAAAATTTCCCTTGTTATACCTTGTTTTAATGAAAGAAGTGCTATTGAAGAAACAATAGAAGAAATTAATTTTTTGCTAGGTAAGATTTTGCAGGAAATAATAATAGTGGACGATGGTTCTTTTGATGGAACCTATGAAATTTTAAAAAACAGAAAAGATATAAAGCTAGTAAGAAATCCATATAATAAAGGCTATGGATATTCCCTTAAAAAAGGAATCATGGCTGCATCAGGTAACATAATTGCAATTACAGATGCTGACGGTACTTATCCCATAGAAGCTATTCTTCTTATGGTTAAAAAACTTGAAGAAGGATATGACCTTGTAATAGGGAAGAGAGATAATTTAAAATCCTTTGATCCATTTGTTAAAAAGCTTTCCCGTTTCTTTTTTAAAAAGCTGGCTGAATTTGTCTCCGGAGAAAAAATACTGGATGTAAATTCCGGATTAAGAGTATTCAGAAGAGATGTAATCGTGAAATATTTAATAAACACATCTTCCGGATTTTCATTTTCTCTTTCTACTACTTTAATTTTTATTTTGGAGGGACTTTCTGTTTATTATCACCCAATAGAATACAGACCAAGAATTGGAAAATCGAAAATTAGGTATTTAAGAGATATACTGCGATCGGCTCAGATACTGGTTGAAACTATTACACTTTACAATCCTATTAAAATATTCATGATCATATCTGCCTTAATTAGTGCTTTAGGCTTTATTGTTTTATTAATGTCAGTATTTTCTTCTGTTGTAACCAGCTCATTTGGAGTTCTTGGATTTCTGATTTTACAGGGAATTGCCCTATATACCTTTTCATTAGGGCTGATAGCGTTTCTACTTAAGAAAAGGATTTTTAATGATAAGCAAAATAATTGATTTTAATGATAAAGAAAAATGGCTTTATCCTATTCTTCTATTTTTTATCTGGCTTGCAAATTATTTTTTTTATTTAATAATCTGGGAACATAAACTTGGATGGGATGAAATCAGCTACTTGTCAACTGCACGAGGGATAGCAGAAAACTTTGATTTTAGTGGTAGAACGACTTCAATAATGGGACTAATTAAATACCCATTCCCTCAAAATAATCATCATTATCCTGTCTACTCAGCTTATCTTGCTATATTTTTTAAATTTCTTGGAGTATCCCTTAAAACAGCTTATTTGTCTACATGGCTTAGTGCACTTGCCGCAAGCTTTTTTATTTATTTAACTTTGTTGTTGGTAACTGAAAAACAAAGATTTTTTTCTTTTTGTCTTGCTGGTTCATTTTTGTTTTTCCCCAGAATCCCTGATTATTGTGATTCAGCAATGATGGAAATCCCCGGGTGTGCCTTGGTTTCGATTTTAATTTACTTTATTTTTTGTGAAATAAAAAAAGGTAAATTAAATCCAATATTTTTAGGAGCGGCATTTATTTGGCTTTATTTTTTTAAAAGCTTATTTATTGGAATATTGTTTGGTTTTCTGGCGCTAATAATTCTTTTTTATTCTAAAAAATCTTTACTTATAAATATATTTTTATACGTCTTAACGATTGGACTATTGTATTTTATTTTTACAAAGTTCATATTTCTGCCGCTTACACCCATGATGAATTTCCATCCAAGGCTTGAAGGAATAGAAGGTCAGTATGCTGATTTTGCAGGAGGTTTCTTTAGTAATATATGGGGAAATCTTGCTATTAATTTGGATGTTTTTTTTCAAAACGTCATCAGGAGGTATTACCCTCTGAATGCTATGTATTATCCAAATAATGATGCCTTTTATATTTTACTTCCTGCATGGTTTGAATTAGGAGCTTATTTTCTATCTTATTTTTATATAATAGTTTTTTCACTTCTTTTGTGGAATAAACTTTCTTCAGTCCAAAGACTATTTATAATTTTTACCGTCATTTCAATTTTCTTTTTTAATATAATTTTTATCTGTCTTGCCGGGGGAAGTTATGGACTGGTATCCAGATATAATCTTATTTATGTGCCTTTAATTTTAGTATCTTTTGGAATAATTTTATGGGAATGCAGAAATTATTACACTCAGTTTGTGCAGGAGCATAAAAAAGGAAGTGTTTTTATCCTGGTAAGTTTAATCTTACTGGCATATTTCCCGATTTATTATTCAGCAAATCTTATAACTCAATGGGATAAAAATGTTTATCATGATATTGCGCATAAAAATTCCGAAATAGTAAAGCACTTTATTGGAGATTCTGTTCCTATGTTTGTTTACTTTACTACGGGTACTCATACAACATGGGATTCTTACCCGACCAGAATTGTTCAGTTTGAGGCAAGCGCTGCTCAAATCTCAAAAATCAATGCTAAATTACCGCAGCCCATTAAGTTTTTGTTTTTAAATCCAAACAATTATTTATTCAGGGAAAACCAGGATTCTATTATTAATGGAAAACCTATTGTTAACAACACATATTCTTTTTATGGTTTTGATCAGGCAAATAAAATAGTAGTTTACAGGTACAATCCTCAAACTGAACAAAAATCTGATGGCTAAAGCAAATACTCAAAATAAAACAGAATTCAATAAGGATACTTTCTATTTAGGATTAATTTTTCTTTTGTGGCTTATTGCTTATGTGGCATGTCAAATACTTTTTGATCAAAAATTAGGCTGGGATGAAATAAGTTATCTTACAACAGCCAAGGGAATTGCAAGTGATTTTGATTTTAGCAGCAGAACAACAACAACATTAGGATTACTCAAATATAATTTTCCACAACACACTCATCATTATCCTTTATATTCAGCTTATTTAGCTTTGTTCTTTAAATTGTTTGGTACTTCGTTGCAGGTAGCATATTTTTCAACGTGGCTTGCAGCTCTTGTAACCTGCATATTTATTTATCTTCTAATGATTTTACTTACAGATGGAAATAAAATCATATCTTTCTTTTTTTCAGTTCTGTTTTTATTCTTACCAAGTATATTGAGCTACACTGATTCAGCCATGATGGAAATTCCAGGCTGTGCATTGGTTACTATATTTAGCTATTTTATATTTAAAGATATTTCAAAGGGCAAAATTAATCCTGTTTTAATGGGAATTGCAGCTATGTGGCTTTATTTTTTTAAGAGTACATTTATTGGAGTATTGTTTGGTTTTTTTGTTTTAGTTTTAATTGCACATAGATATAACCTGACTGTATTTAAGTTGCCGAATAAAACTTCTCTGAGCGTAAGTTTAATTAGCTATACCAGCACAGTATTATTTTTATATTTTATTTTTAAAAAGATAGTTTTTTTACCATTGGCTCCAATGATGAATTTTCATAGAAGACAAGAAGAACTTGAAATTTATGCAGATTTTGCAGGTGGTTTTTTCCGTGATCCCATAGGCAATATGTTTTTTAACTTAAAAGGTCTTTTTGATAATGTCATCTTGCACTACTTGCCAAGTTTCCTTGTCTTGTTAATTCCAGGTTCAGAAGGCCTTTATACCTCAACACCTACCTGGTGCGAATTCGGTCAATATTTTATTGTATTTTTGTTTGTAATTATATTTGCTTGTTTATCATGGAAAAATCTTTTTCCAAAACAAAAATTATTTATTTTATTTACACTAGTTTCAATTATTATTTTTAATATAGTTTTTAGCTTAATTGCAGATAATGGTGTGGGGGTAAGAAGCAGATATAATCTAATTTACCTTCCATTGCTTCTCATATCCTCAGGAACACTTTTATGGGTTAATAAAAATTATTTAAAACCGTTTATCACTGATCATAAAATTGCAAGCATTTTCATTACAGGTACTTTTATTTTGCTTATTTATATACCCTATTTAGTGTCATCTTTTAAGGTATCTGAATGGAATAAAACTCATTATCATTCAATTGCTCATAATAGTACTCAAATACCAAAAAAAATACTGGGTGAATTAAGACCAGACTTTATATATTTTCATGCAGGTCAGCATACTACATGGGACCTCTACCCTGTAAGAGTAGTGTTAATGGAAGCTTCAAATGAACAACTAAAAAAAATAAATTCCAGGCTTCCACATCCGATTGATTTTTTGTTTTTATATGAATCAAATCAACTGTTTAAAGAAAACCAGGACTTTATATTAAAAGGACAGCCTATAGTGGACAATTGGTATACTTTTTATGGTATTGATCCTGAAGCTAAAATTATAATTTATAAATTAAATCCGGATAAAAATACCTGATATTGATTCATGAATAAAACCTCCACACCTGTAAAATCTGTTGATAAATCAAATTTGATTTATATCAGTCTGATTACTTTAGTTTGGCTAATTACATATTTTATTTGTCAAATAATATTTAATCAAAGACTAGGGTGGGATGAAGTTGCTTATATGTCAGTAGCAAAAGGCATTGTTCAGGATTTTGATTTTAGTGCAAGGGCTTATACAATAATGGGAATCATAAAACACGGCTATCCCACTAACCTTATTAATTTTCCTGTTTTCCCAATATATCTTGCTGTCTTTTTTAAATTATTCGGTATTTCTTTAAATGTAGCTTACTTTTCAAGCTGGATTGCTGCGCTTGGCACATGCATCTTTATTTATTTTATTTTTCTTCTACTATCAGAAAAAAGTCATAAAATGGCTTTTTTTGTTTCTTTATCTTATTTATTCTGCCCGGGAATAATTTTAAACTGTGACTCAGCAATGATGGAACAGGCAGGATGTTTTTTGCTGGCTGGCTCAACTTATTTAATATTGAGAGATTATTCAAAAGGTGTTTTTGGTTTTTTTACAGCTTTAAAATTCTCACTTACGTTATTGATTCTATGGTTATTTAAATCACTTTTTATAGGTTATTTCTTTGGTCTTTTAGTTTTTATCTTGCTTGCTTATAATTCAAAAATTACAGGCATAAAAATTAAAACAAACCTTCCGTTTTATGCTTTTATTCCGCTGGTGTACGGAATATTTGTTGTTCTTTTTTATTTAATTAAAAAGTTTATATTTTATCCTGTAGCGCCTATGATGACTTTTTCCCCGATTCAGGAGTTTACACAGGTCTATGCTGATTTTCTAGGCGGATATTTTAACAATTTCTCTGAAAATCTCATAAGAAATATTCAATATTTCTTTTCAATGATTTTAGCTCCATATTTTATTTATCCTGCTACTTTTATGCCTTATACAGGAGAATTACTAAGTACTACTTCGCACTATGTTTTTCTGGGTGTTTATTTTTTTATTTTACTTGTGGTAGTAGGTTTGTTATTTGCAATCTGGAATAAACTTATGCCTAAGGTTAAAGTTTTTGTTTGTTTTGCAATTACTTCTATTGTTAGTTTTAATTTAATATTTAACTTTCTGCTTATGAGTTATCACAGTAATATCTGGAGATATAATCTATATTATTTTCCGCTTTATATTATTTGTGTTGCAATACTTCTGAAAGAATGCAGTTTATACCTAAAACAATTTGTCTCTGAACACCCTTGTATTAGTAAGTATTTAATAACTTTGATATTTGTGTTTTGTTATTTCCCGATGTTTATAACTATGACGGTGCATTATGTTCATCTTTATGACTGGTATCACAAAACAGCAAAGAAAAATTCAGAACTTGTAAGATTTTTTATAAGAGATTTATCTCCAAAGTTTATATATTTTAATGCAGGAACGCATACTACATTTACGGATTATCCAATAAGACAGGTTTTTAAAGATGCTACAAATGAACAGCTTCTGGAGGTTAATAAAATATTGCCAGAACCCATAGAATATCTCTTTATAAGACCAAGTGACTGGTTATTTAAAAACAATCAGGAGCAAATTTTAAAAGGAGAGCCTATTTTAAACGGATTATACGTTCCACATGGGATAAATCAAGAAGAGCAGGTTATTGTTTACAGATTAAACAAATACGATGAAATTAAATCAAATTAAAAATTTAACAGGCTTATTCTTTATTTTTCTTGGAATATCATTAAATGAATGTATTTTGAGTAATTTCTTTTCTTATTTTGCAGTTGCAAAACTATATAGTAAGTTACCCGTTCCAGCTTTAGAAATATTTTTTATAATTCTTGGAGTATTATTGTTGGTAATAAAAATTGATAAAGATTTTATCCAAAAAGCCAGAAACTTTTATAAGTCATTTGCCTTAGTACTTTTAAATATAATTAGCTTATTTGTTTTTGTATGCATGCTTGTTTCTTTAATATCTTTCTCCAAAGATTTTCTATCCTATAAAGAACAAATATTTAAGCAGAAAAATATTTTACATGAAATTTATCCTGATTTAAATAATTCCCAGATAAAGAAAGTTTTACATGAGACCTGGTCCAGGGGCTTTTCATATGAGCCTTATACGCAGTTTAAAGAAAGCCCTTATAAAGGACAGTTTTTAAATGTAAGTGAGCATGGTTTTAGGCATATAAAAAATCAGGGTCCATGGCCTCCATTAAACAGTAATTTCAATATATTTATTTTTGGAGGCTCTGCTACTTTTAACTATGGACTTCCTGATAACCAGACAATAGCTTCATGTTTGCAGGAACTTCTTAGAAAAAATAAGAATAAAGAAAATATTTGTGTTTATAATTTTGCCAGAGGATTTTATTATTCCACGCAGGAAAGGATACTTTTTCAGAAGTTACTTTCCGAAAACCAGGCTCCTGATCTTGCAGTGTTTATAGATGGTTTTAATGAATTTTATTTTATAAAAGATGAACCTCTTTATACGGAAGAGCTGAAGTATTTTCTTGGAGGTAATCTAGATAAGCTTTTGCAGGGAATCTTTACGACAAATAAAGTTCAGCCAAAATATGATGATCCGGATATTTTAAATCAGATCACTAGCCGATATTTGATAAATAAAAAACTTATAGAAGCTACAGCAGATGCTTTTTCAGTAAAAACTCTTTTTGTATGGCAGCCAGTTCCTACTTATAAATATAATTTGAAGTATTATAAGTTTGCAAATGGAGATTTCGGGAGATTTACGTATTCCAGATATGGCTATGAAGTCATGGATAAAATTAAGAATAAACTAGGTGCTAACTTTTTTTGGCTGGCAGATATTCAGAAAGATATTAATAAACCTGTTTATATAGATGTAGATCATTATTCCAGTGAAATGTCCAGATTAATAGCTAAAAAAATCAATGATTATTTAATCAGTAAAAATTTAGTAAACTAGTTAATGTACTTTTTAGCAGTTATCTAAAAACCCTATAAACCAATGCTTAACATAATTTCCAAGGATTCAAAGATTGTAGACAAGCTGGCAAGTGCCTTAAACGAGTCCACTAAAGATTTACTTACACTTAATACTAAAGCAATAGCATCTGAATTCCTCTCAACCAAAAGAGCTGTAGAGCAAATGGAATTATTTAAGGATATCGTTAATGAATTTGAAAATTATGATTTTAAAAAGAAAAAACTTCTGGAAATAGGAGCGGGAGTTGGAACATTTCTTGTGGTTTCCAGAACAAAATATGCCATAGAAGCATTTGGAGTAGAACCATCCAGTGACGAATTCTCATCTTTTAAAGAAGTATCATCTGCAATACTTGAAGAATATAATTTACCTAAAGATCTTATATTAAATTGTGTAGGAGAAAAGCTTCCTTTTCCTGATGAAAGTTTTGATTTAATTTATTCTACTAATGTTCTGGAACATGTGAAGGAGCCTGAAATTGTCATTTCAGAGTCTATAAGAGTTCTTAGACCAGGAGGATATTTGCAGTTTGTTATTCCAAATTATTTTTCGTTCTGGGAAGGACATTATGGGATTTTTTGGCCTTGTTTAACGAATAAAGTTCTTGCAAAGCTTTATGTAGGGCTGATTTTAAAAAACCCCAGATATGTTGACACTCTTAATCTCATCAGCCCTGGTCTTTTAAAAAAAATATTAGCTAAGCATATGAATAAGATTGAAATAATTGATTGGGGTAAAAACACTTTTAAGAAAAGACTTACTGAAGGAAATTATTCAGACTGGGCATCGCTTCAGAAAATAAGACCCATTGTAGAGCTTATACAAAAACTTAAAATCTCAGAGCTTGTCGCAAATGTTTTAAATACCTTTGAAATGTATACGCCAATAGTTCTGACTCTTAAGAAGAGATAATGAGTAAGCACGTCATTGCGAGGAGCGCAGCGACGTGGCAATCTAATGACGGTTAGTAGATTGCTTTGTCACGTTGTTCCTCGCAATGACGCGGTAAGATTGTCACAGACTTCTCATATAGTTCCAAATATTTTTTTGCAATGGTTTCCCATGAAAATTCTTGTGCTTTTTTAGCACTATTTCTTGCCATTGCTTCCCGCAGTTCCTTTGATTTAAGTAACTTTTCTATTGCATCTGCGAATTCCTGAGGATTATTATACTCAGCACTTAATCCGTTTACGTTATCTTCCAGAACTTCCTGAAAACCTTCAACCTTTGAAGCTATTATAGGCAGTCCGCATGCCATTGCCTGCAGAACAACGCTAGCCATTCCTTCCATAACTGAAGGGAGGATAAAAATATCTGCACTTCTGTAAATATCCGGTAATTCTTCAAGCTTTTTCCAGCCTAAAAAAGTCACCTTATCTTTTATATTAAGTTTGTCTATGAGTAAAAACATTGCATCTTTGAGATGTCCTTCTCCTACAACGGTTAGTTTATAGTTATTAACTCCTTTTGCTTTAAGTATTCCGCAGGCCTTAATTAAAGTTTCAATGCCTTTTTGAAAGGTAAGTCTGCTGATATAAAGAAGATGTACATCTTTACTGTCAGAGCTGAATTTCTTATTTGCAGGATAAAAAACATCAGTATCTACGCCATTTGTAATTACTTTTATTTCATGTTTATTTGAAAACTTTTCACAGAGTTCTTTTAGCGACAGACTATTAGCAACTATAGAAGATGAATTATTCCATACTGATTTTGTTATAGGTTTCATAAGTGAATGATAAATATTTAGCCTCCAGTCACCTATATCAAATCCCGGAACATCAGCACCCAGTGCTGATGTTATATATGGAATGTCAAATCTTTTTTTTGCATAAAGCCCGAAACACCCTGAAGGTATGGCAAAAAAACAATGTATTAAATCAGGTTTTATAGTTTTTATAATATTATTGCTGTAATAAATAGCAGTAAAAATAAATCTTGCGAGTTCAGGTATGTGAGTTGTAGTTAATTTCTTTTTCAGTGGACCTACATAATATAATTTAAAGCTATCCGGATGATCGAAAGAATCCTCGTCAACAGGTTTAGAAGTTAATACCGATACATCAACTCCCAGCTTTACAAGGTGTTTTGCAAGGAATCTGGTAGTAGTCCCGCCTCCGCCTCCTATAGGAGGGAATTCGTAATTTACCATCAAAACACTTAATTTTTTGTCTTTGTGTAGCATTAAGTAATAAATTATACCTTACCCTATATAGAGCAATACAAAAACCTTAAATATTGTTGTTAAAATTGATCTTTTAAATAAATTAGAAACCAAGAAACAAAATTATGGCAATAGATATATTTAAGCTGATAAGAACAAAACCTGTTTCTGATTTGAATGATCCAGAAACAGCCAACTTGCATAGAGAAATTATTAATAAGAACACTTTTTTAAAAAAGGTGTATCTGGATTTTTATAAAGAATTTTATGATGCTTCTTTAAACCTGCCTAAAGGTCAATTGGTTGAAATAGGGAGTGGAGCAGGCTTTTTGAAAGAAATTATGCCTAACGTTATAACCAGTGATGTTTTTCATTCGAAAGGCATAGATATGGTTTTTTCCGCGACAGATCTTCCTTTTGATTCAAACTCAGTAAGTGCTTTCTTTTTGAATAATGTTTTGCATCATATTAATGCTCCACGTACGTTTTTTAGTGAAGTGAGAAGATGTCTTGTTCCTGGTGGGAAAATTATTATGATTGAACCTTATAGTTCCTTAATGGGAAGATTCTTGTATAAAAATTTTCATCATGAACCATTTGATATGAAAGCTGACTGGGAAATAAAAGATAGTGGTCGCCTGACAGCAGCGAATTTGGCGCTAGCATGGATTATCTTTTTTCGTGACAGAGAAAAATTTGAAAAAGAATTCCCAAATTTAAGAATTAAAAGACTTATTCCTCACACGCCGTTTCGTTACCAGGTTAGTGGTGGATTAAGTGTGAAACAATTGTTACCAGCTTTTATGCATGACATTGTAAAGGGCTTTGAGGCTGTTCTTTTACCTTTGAACAAGTATATAGGTATGTTTATTACGATTGAGCTAGAAAAGAATAATCAATGAAATCTTATATAAAATCCTGCTTGTGAATATCAGTAATATGCAATTTAAAGATAAAAAATTAAATAAATCTGAAAGAATAGGCCAATTAATTTTTATAGAATCTTTAGTCTTTTATTTTCTAATAAAGCTGCCTTTCAACTTATCTGTATTGTGCAGTGATACGAATGAAGGGTTTTATTTTATCTTTGGACAGCATTTTTTAAATGGAACTCATTTTGATGTTAGCGAAATGATTTATACTAATCTTTTTGTTTTAATTTATGCTTTGATTATAAAATTATTTGGATTTGGTACATGGTCTATTATTGCTGTTCATATTACTCAAACTGTTATTGTCCTTTTAATTGCAGCTCTGATTTTTTCTATAACTTGTAAACTGTTTGAAAATACTTTTTATGCATCTTTAAGTGTATTGTTCTGGATATTAATGCAGGTAACTCCCATTGGGCAATGGGGAAATAAGATGGAGCTTGAGTCTGCATTTGCATTGAATCCTGAATATTTTATAGTTTTATTTTCTCTTTGCTCAGTATTTTGCTTGTTGGGTTCACTGTATGGAAAAAAATCATTACTCATGGCATTTTCAGCTGGTTTTATTGGAGCATCTTCAGTAATGCTTAAAGCAAGTGGTGCAGTTATGCCACTTGCCATTATTTGCTGGATTGTTTATTTGGGACTATTTAACAGAAAACTTTTTATTACCTATAAAAATACTTTTTTGATTTTACTCATTGGTCTGATTTTTAGTTTTGCTGTATTTAATTTTTGGATATTTTTGCAAAACAATAATTTGATGGCTTTTTGGAAATATTATTTTGAGGTTGGAGCTTATTCGGATGATTATGCTAAATCTTACAGTTCATTTTTCCTAAGTATTTGTAATTTTATGACACGCTATACAACTTCAATGAATAATTTTATTTTATTCTTTTTTGCTTTTTTTTCTTTAGGCTGGGGATTAGTAAGAAATATATTTATTAAGTCTTCAAGTGATTTATTTAAACTGGCTTGTCCTTTGCTTGCTATTTGGGGTTGGGGTAATATTTGCTCAGTAATTGCTGTAGGTGGTTATGGTTCTTATTACTATATTTTAGTTTGGCCTTCAGTTGCAATATTTTTTATGATTGGACTTAGAGATATTTATAATTATGGAACTTTTATCAATCGTAATTTTTTAGTAGTGGGGACTTTAATATTAATTGCATCCTTGTTTATCTGTAGAATACTTGTAATATTTCCTGCTTATATTCAAATAGCTAAAAGTAATTTTTATTTAAATAGTATTTTTCAGCCTCAATCATTTCAAGATCCGGTTATTGTGTCTGGCAAAGTCAATTATAGGAGGCCAGATATTTTAAAACTAGCTGATTTAATTAATAGTTTTTTGCCTGATAAAAATGACACCATTTATATTTTAAGTTTTAAAAATAAAACACAGTATTTGCCTCTAACAATGTATGTTTATATAAAACGGTTTCCTCCAACTACATCTATTTCAGAATATTTTGGATATAAGAAATTATTAAAAATAAAATTAAAAGCTTTAACCAGAGATTTAGTTAAAACTCCCCCTAAAATATTAATTGTGCCTCGTATATTTTATTTGGAACCCTGGCAGACTGAGGATTTAACGCTGTTTCTAAATTGGCTTAATTTATTTGTTGATAAAAATTATCATGCAAAGATTGATATAAAGTATAAGGAACCAGGGATTGATAGAGTTGAGATTTATGATGTTTATGAGAGAAATTAAGGAGGTTTGCTAAGTAAAGAGTAGTATAATAACTACCAAATTAGTTGATTTAAGAAAAATAAAAAAGTGAAACAACAGAATAATAAAACAAAATTAATCCATATTGTGGGTGGTGGTTTTAACCAGCTCCCGTTAGTTCAAAAGGCAAAGCAAATGGATTATAAAGTCTTGGTCACCGACATGAATGTTAACCCGCCTTGTAAGCAGTATTCTGATTATTATGAGCAAATTAATACCACTAATAAACAAGCAACACTTTCTTGTGCTGAAAAATATAAGATAGATTACATTACAACAGATCAAACAGATGTTGCTGTTCCTACAGTTGCATTTATAGCTGAGAAACTTGGATTGCGAGGAATTGGTTATAGTACAGCCTTGAAGTTCACTAATAAGTACGTCATGCGCAGAGCATTGAAAGGTTTATTGGATGAGCATATACCAGAATGTTATTACTTTGATAACGAGTTAGAAGCAGAAAAGTTTTGTAATGAGTTACCTAAACTCTCAGAGTACGTTGTAAAGCCTGTCAATTCACAGGGGAGTAAAGGGGTTACTATTCTAGATCACAAATACAAGCAAATGTTAGCAACTGCATTCAGAGAGAGCATAGACCGTGGAATTATTATTGAAAGATATATTTCCGGATTTGAATTTTCTGTCGAATCGTTTGTAAAAGACGAAAAAGTTTATAATCTTACACTTACTAAAAAATACCACTACAATACCAATCCTTGTCTTGACGAGAGGAATACTTTTCTGGGAGATATTGATCCATTACTAGAAAAAAGAATTTTTGATGTTAACGCAAAGATGATTAAAGCTTTAGGGTTACCTTTTGGTAACACACATGCTGAATACAAAGTAGAAGATGGAAATGTTTATCTGATAGAAATTGCAGCAAGGGGTGCAGGAGGAAGCATAAACAGTAGTATTATTCCATTTCTTACAGGGTTTGATCCATTGGAAGCACTTCTAAAAACATTAACTGGAGTTTCTTTTGAAATCAAAATTGACGATTATAAGAAAAAATATGCAGTGCTAAAGTTTTTTAATTTTGCACCTGGAAAGGTGAAGAAAATATATATAGATAAGAATCTTATTAATAATGTACTTGTCTTTAATTTTAATCTTAAAGAAGGTGACACTATTAATCTAGTAAAAGACAGCCGTGACAGACCAGGATACTTTATTGTGTCTGGTAACGATCGAGATAATGTGTTGAAAAAAGAGAAAATGGTAGAATCTTTTGTTCAGGTAGAATATTTCGAAAGGAGCTTGGCTATTAACTGACATCACACATGAAACTTACCTATTTGCATAAAGAAATACCAGAATTGTCAGGGGACTTCCTCGAAGAAGAAACTGTAAAGGTTGCACCAGGAGGAGAGTACAGTAACTCCTCCAGTATGCGAATTTGTCTTTCTACTGTACGGTTGGCTATGCAGTTAGGCATTATGCTTCCAAGTCAGGCTAAGGACGATGGATTACCCTACAGTTCTGATAGCGATTCACTGGTATTTAAAGCTCCACTTACCTCTGCATTGGTTAATAAAAAGATTGTCTATCTGCGAGGCTGGAAACATTTTGAAGGTTGTGTGAAAGGTTTCAATGCTTTAGGTTTAATGGCAGAGCAAATTTTGCTTGAGGTAGAGCGAATGAAAAAGCTCAGGGCTAATGACCTTAATAATTTAAAGCTTGAGTTCCTTAAATCAAGGGAATCTAATGATGGCAAGAAGATATTTACTCTACTAGAATTAAACAACATTGATGCATCTGAACTGTTTCAAATAAATGATGAAGCCGTTGCCATTTGGTCATGTTTTGCTAATAGAACTATCTATTGTTCTACTTCTTCCAATATGGGAATCTCTTGTCATCAGGTTCTCAGGCTTATGCAGGACAAGAAATTAGAGTTTAAGGGTAAGGAATTTACCTTGATGAATCAAAATGAGGGCAGTCTTGTTATCTGGTGTCCAGATGAGCGAGCTGATTTTATGAATAAGGAGAAAACTTTCTTTTTGCGAGAACTGGAAAAAGAAGAGCCTCAAATTACCAAACTACGCACATACATTAACCGGCAAGAGCGAGATCCAGGAGCATTGTCTGATGCTCTGCTTACTGGAGGTTATTTCTTTCCAACAAATCCACAGTCCAAAGATGAAATGCAGAATCTCACTTTTGTTGCTTTAAAACAGATTGAAAAAGAGAAGAAAATATCTTTGCAAGAGATTCTGACAGATGAAAATATAAAGTGTACTTTTGAGAGTCTTGGTGTCTACATCAAAGACGGTAAAGTTATTGTCAAACATGGAGTGGAAAGCGGAATTTATGGTCTTATGGTACCTTACCTTATTCTACTGGAAGAATTTCTTAAAAATAATATGGGGAAAACTCTTTCTACCTGGAATCAAGCATCAATCGGTGCAGCTCTTGCAGCTGTTGCTTTGGCAGATCGTATTTTACGAGACCCAATTGAGTTAGAGGATAGTGTGAGAAGTGAATTAAACAGTTTGTTCCCAGAAATTAGCAAATTCCTAGATTCTAATAAATTAGGACGTGACCTGAAAACACGTATTCATGGAGTATTTGATCTTTCTAATTTGCAATCTCTAGCTCAGTTGCTTGGAGTGGTAGTAGAAAATCATTCTTCTGGCAGGGGAACAGCATATGTGGGGTTGGGATCCAGCTCTTATGGCAATGGAAACCGTTGTTTTGAGATATTAAAAGAAAGCATGACAAGCGGTGGAGCTTTTGTAGGTAAAGAAGCATTTCATGTTTCTACTCATTCTGTAAATCCATTTGCCCAAGCATTAATTTTTGGTGAAGATCTGTTCCGTTATCTAAGCCAATTTGACAAAACAAAAAATTTAGATAAAAGTGTAATTAAAGAATTAATGCACCATGCACGGAAGCCAGAACCAGCTGGTGCAACTGCAATGGCTGGATACCTGCTATCTAGACTGGATGTAGGAACACTTTCAATGGTTGAAATTGCTTATGTACTAAAGCTGCTAGGTTTCAACAAGGATATTTTCCTTGAATTTGCAGGCTATAGTACTAAAACTCAAGCTATGAGAAGCTTTTTACAGGAAGCTTATGAAGAAGGTCCTAATATGTACAATTTTGCTAAAAACATGCTCTTACTTCTTGATTGGACAGATAGTGACTTGCTAGACAAAATGAAAACTGAAAAAGAAGAGAGTATTGTTAAATATATTTCTGCACCACTTGATGCTATTCAGTTTGAACAATTGGATGGACCAACTGCAATTTACTTAACCGGTGATAACTGTTACCAACCATCATTTGAACTTGTTGAAAAGCTTACACATGCTTGCTGGGGAAACTATGAACAAATAGAAGAATTTCTTAATACTTACTCAAAATTACCAAGCAAGCAAGAGAAGAAATCCCCGACCAATTTCAACAAAGCAGATGTTCTTGTACTAAAATAATCTGTTTAAAGAAACAATGAAAAACGTTATTGAAGAGAGAAAAATATGTAAAATCTGTGATCAGAAATTAATTTTTTTTGGACCTAAAGATAATTATTGCTATTTCATCTGCAAGGATTGTTTATCAATTCAACTAAATCCGATGCCTCTTGCTGACGAATTAGAAAAGCTTTATAAAGAGTCTTATATGAAAGAAAATGCAAGAGAAGTTATAACTAGTACTGAAGACTGGTATAAAGAATCTTACACATACAATATTGCAATATTAAATTCTATTAAACAATTTACAAGTTTAAACACAAATGATCTTATTTTAGATTTTGGTGCCGGCTATGGTTATTTAGCAGATTTGTTAAACAAAAATGGTTTTAATTGTATAGGGCTTGAATTAAGTAAGGAAAGACTTCAATATTGTGCAATGAATAATAAAACAAATATTGAAAAGGGTGGAATTAAAGATTTAACAAGATACAAAAATAAAATATCCGTAATTGTTATGTGTGCTGTATTCGAACATTTATCCAACCAGGAAGAATTTATGGAAATTGTAGTCTCAACTTTAAAGCAAAACGGATATTTTATTACACTTCACCCAACATCAAAAATATATGAGCTCATTTCTAAGGTAATTAGATTTGGTAACACAAAGAAGGAGTTGCCCTATCTTCAAGGAGCCTTTGCCCCACCTTGGCATGTTGCTTTTATTTCAATTAAAGGAATGAAAATCCTTGCAAAAAAAACTGATTTTGAAATTGTAAAAATTCTACCTGCCCCACAAGGTAGAATGAAGGGTCTAACAGGTTTAATACAAATTATTCTGGAAACTACAAATAAAATAGGTTGGTTTTTCTTCAAGGAAAAATGGCCGCTTGTCACATCTCATATTTTTGTCATGAAAAAAATAAATTGATCCATTATGCTTGGTAATATAAAAGTTTTGTTTTTAACAGGTGCTCCAAAATCTAAATTACTTGATACTTATTTGGAACCAAAGAGGTATCAAAGGAAATCTTTAGATAGTTCTAAGAGTGAATCTGATAGTTGTCTTGTCCCACAATAACTTAGGTTTAAAGCTTTAATTGTGCTAATCCTAGTCCTTCTTTTCCATACTCATTCCCGCAATATAGCATGTATAATGAGTTCTCATATTTAAATATGTAAGGGTAAGAAATAGCTTTTGAATCCCATCCGGATTCAGAAACTCCTATTTTGACTAACTCATCTGCTCTTTCCCAGTTAATACCATCGTTTGAGTGAGCATAACCAATTCGATATTGTTCACCTCTGTAGGTATACCACATATGATATTTATCTAATTTGATAACTGAAGGCTTGCAGATTGCATACTCATTATCATTTTTGTAATCAATGCAATTGTGAGTACTTCTTTGCCAATTAATACCATCATTACTTTCAGCATATCGAATAATGTAGTAATGTTTAAATTCACCAAGCTGTTCTCCCCAGCGTTTCCAGACTGTATACCACATTCTCCATAGGTTATCTTCTTTGATGATGCAAGCAGAACCTGTTCCATAGGGCTCTTCATTAGTTCTGGGAAGAATTGGTGCTTTTGAAACCCTTTTGAACTCATCAGTTGTAATTAAAGAACGTGCTAAGCCAAGATGATTTTGAAATCCAGTGAGAACAGTGGGCATCCAGCCTACATAATACATGCATAAATATTCATTATGCTGAACTATATATGGATATGAAACCCCATTCTCGTCAAAGGTACCAAGTTCTCCTGGGGAAAATATGGGTTCAGGTGAAATCTTGAGAACATTCCTTGGATTTTTAATATCAATTTGAATCTTTCCAATATGAGATCGATTTTTTGAATCTCTACCCGTAACATATATGTTGAAAATTGAGCTTTCATTAATAGGGATTGCAAAAGAGGCGCCAGTATGTGTTACCATCCATTTTATAGCAGGATCAGGTACTATAATCCGTCCTAGTTTTTCCCATACATTTGAGTTACCAAGCATACTTAAATTATATTCCCTTTTTAACAGTGTTATCACTTGGCTTTTGGATGTACCAACAAGGCATGTCATTTGTTCTTAGAGCATTTTCAGCTTCTTCAAATGCTATTTTAAGCATATTGTGAATATAATAAGAATAAAAGAAATTCCCTTCAACGGTTTTAAAATTAATTTGACTCATTAAATCTTCTCTTTTTTCAAAAAGAATTGATGAATTAACAACTTTTAGTATAGTTTCTGGAATAATTAAAAAAGGTACATTCTTTAGAAGATGGTCTTTTAAATTAAGAGTAGAAACTATAACCTCTTCACCAATTTTAAAATTGGTCAAATGGCGTAACTTCCAGTCAGCCATATGAATGAAGGTGGAGAGTCCAACGCTTACGCCTAGTCCTAATTGTTTAGCTTTAAGCTTAAGAAGCTGTCCAAAAACAGATTCATTACCAAATAAATCCTTTACATTCTCCTGCCCAGAAACTAACTCATAAGCTCTACTTCCATATGCAGCTACTGGTAGGAATGGGTTTGCACTCCGATAAACATCTGGACAGCGTCTAAAAATTTCTGTCAGAAAACCTACGGCAGAGGGTGTAGTGCTAGGACAAAATATCTTTTGTGGGTCAAATAAACTCATCGGATAAAGCCATGGATAAGTAGGCATGCAAAGTAACCCTCTTTCTCCTACTCTCTTCTTTAGTCTGTCAATGATTTCAAGTGGACTTAAATCTAAGAACCTGAGTCTATCCCAAGAGCTATGAACAAAAAGTACATCACCGGGGAAAATATTTAGCCGATCCATTATTTCTTCGAATTGTTTTGCTAACATTTATACTCTCAAATAAAAATTAAGTCTTACCAAGATCTTTCGAATTTTCAATTTGTTCATTTTCAGAAAGTTTATTAATAGCAAATAAAAGCATCCAACGACCTTTGAATGACATCCAATCACAAGGATCTTTAGGGTCAATTGGTGAAACTCCGTGTGGCATCTGAGCATTCATGTATACTACATCACCTATATCGCAAAAATCATCAATTAAAATTTTTTCCGCATCTTGAGGTTCTATAAATAATCCGCCTTCTTGAAAATCTTTTCCTTTCGTGGACATAACCATAAGAGGAACTGTTAGCTGATGGTAATCTACCGGATCTGAATGTTTATTCATAAAACCTTCTCCGGATGGGTAAAACTGGAATGCAAGTCTAGCTGTACACTTGTTTTCTGGGCTTATACCTAGAAAGCTTTTTTCAGGTAAGCCGCTCAGCAAATTCTTTATGCGGTAAACAGGCTCAAATAGTTTAAAGAAGTTAAACATATCCTGATTCCATGGAAAGAAAACAAATTGATGAAAACAAGCTTTTACATAAGAACGGCTATCATCTTGATTAATACGGTGGAAGTTGTGACAACCCTCATGAATTGGGTAATAGTTAGGCAGCGAATTTTTACCAATTCGAGTTAAATAATCACGAATTTCATATATAAGATCTTTAGGATAAATATTTTTTGCAATATAAACATGTCCTTTGCGAATATTTTCTATAATCTCAGCTATTCTTTTGGGATCGTCGAATAAGAGATTATGATTTTCTATAAAATAAACTTTTTCTGAAACCTTCATCTTAAAGCACCTTCCTTATGTTTTGAAGAATGAATTGTTTCTAGATTAAAAATTTTTGCTAGGTTTTTATAGGCAATATTCTCGGCTTTTTCTTTTGAAATGTTCTGTGAAAAATAACTAAACCTTTTTCTTAGGTCAGATCCACTAAACTCTGGAGAATCAGAACCTATACAAATTCGTTGATCAAACGTTTTGAATAAAAATTGTAAATCGAGATCTAAAGAACTACCCTCATACTTACAAAGAGTCATAGAAAGATCGACAAGTACGTTTGGAAAAGGTTTTACAGCCTCTGACAATCTTAAAAGCTCTACTGTGCCACCATGTACAAGAATAATCTTTTTGTCAGGGATTTTGGATAAGAGATTAGCCAGGCTATTTAAATCACAGAAAGTATTATCAGCCAAAGCCCAGTGAAAATATGTACAGAGTAGAGTTATTAATTCCATTTCATTGGCAATATTGATAGCATCTATTAATAGGTGGTGATTATAGCTGATTTTGCTTAATCGCGGATGAATCTTAATTCCCGTGTAGTTAAGTTTTTTTAAATATTTAAGATGGTTCTCTAATTCTTTAACTGATTCAAAGTCTTGTAGGTTTAGAAATGCAATAGGGAATAAAATCTCAGAGTGTTCGTGAATAAATTTAGAATAGGTTTCATCAGAATAATCACCTACTTCTTTCCCAAGTCCAACTGCAAGAGCCCATTTGACTTCATTTTGTTTCATGTCAGATAACAAATTTTGTATTGTATTTTGATCCCTATATCTCAAATGTAACCATTTACCATTGATTGTTGGATGGGTTAAGCTATCAAATATTGGAATTGTTTCCATAATAGTTTTATAATATCAGATAGAAATTGGATTTAAAGAGTGATTTTTATGCAACTAAGTGTAATTAGCCCTGTTTATCAAGCAGAAGATATAGTTGATGAGCTTGTAATCAGGATCAGTAAAGCAGTTTCACAGATTACTGAGGATTATGAGATTATATTGGTTGATGATTGTAGTACCGATAATTCTTGGATTAAGATTAAAGAAAATTGTGATAAAGATAAAAGAGTCAAAGGGGTTAAATTAAGCAATAATTTTGGACAACAATATTCAATGACTGCTGGTTTAGAGATTTCAAAAGGTGACTATGTTGTTGTAATTGATTGTGATCTTCAGGATGAGCCAAGCTATATACCAATGCTGTATGAGAAAACTAAAGAAGGTTTTGATATTGTTTATACTAGAGCTAAAACTAGGACACATTCTTTCTTGAGAAATTTATACTCATCTTTGTTTAAGATTGTTCTGAATTGGTTTAGTGATTGTAATTATATAGGTCAAAATGTAACTTGCTTTTCAGTTTTATCAAGAAAAGTTGTTAATGCTTTTTGTAGAATCAAAGATTCGCAACGTCACTATCTTTTACTTTTGAGATGGCTTGGATTTAAATATTGTTATGTAGATGTAATTCAAAACCCTCGCTTTAGTGGAAGCAGTTCTTACTCATTCTTAAAATTATGGGAACATGCTATTGATGGTATTGTTTCTCAATCTGACAAGTTATTGCGTTTATCTATTTCACTAGGACTAAGCCTTTCATTTCTATCAATGTTTTTTTCAGTACTCTTGGTTGTTATGTATTTTATAAAAGGCTTTAAAGAAGGGTGGACTTCTCTTATGGTTTTAATTCTTTTTACAACTGGGGCTATATTAATTTCAATTGGTATACTTGGTATTTATCTTGGAAAAGCCCTTGAACAAGCAAAAGGCAGACCTTTATATATAATAGATGAAAAAGTAAATATATAAATATGTCACAAGTGAATATAGGAGTATTTCTCTGCTCTTTCTGTAAAGAGTTTAGGAGTAGTATATAATCAAATTATTATTAACTTGATTAAAAAAACTAGAAATGAAATCGAAAGCATAGCTAAAAGCTACATTACAAAGCACTTTTTGTTTAAATTTGATGATGAAAATATAACTTTTAGAACTGATCTTTTTCAGTCTGGCTTAATTGATTCCTTTGGATTAGTAGAACTTATAATATTTATTGAATCAACATTTCAAATTAGTATTTCAAATGAAGAGTTAGTATCAAGTTCAATGAGTTCTCTCCATGAAATAGTGACAATGATTGAAGAAAAGCTTAAAAATGCCTGTAAATAATATAAACAGATGTGTTAACTGTATATTGCCGGAAACCTTTCCAGGAATTACTTTTGATGGCAAAAATATGTGTAATTATTGCAATGATTCTTTAAGTACTAAATCAATGCTTGAAAAAGAAACAGTAAAAAAGCAAATGGAAGAGGAGATTGAAAGAAATAGAGGTAAAGGTGATTATGACTGTATCGTTGCTTATAGTGGGGGCAAAGATTCTACTTTTACTCTTATGCATTTAGTTAGAAACTATAAATTAAATTGTTTAGCAGTTACTATAGATAATGACTTTATGTCAGATAGAGCAAGAGAAAATTGTTATGAGGCTACTAAATCGCTAGGTGTAGATTTTATTTTATTTAAACCTGCTCCTAATTTTATGATGTCGATGTATAAAACAGCTGTTTTAACGGGAGGAGTCCAATCAAATTCAGCCATTAAGAGAGCAAGTTCAATTTGCAATTCATGTATTGGAATAGTTAACAACTATGTTCTAAAAGTTGCATTGATGCATAATACAGGGCTGATTGCAGGTGGTTATATCGGGGGGCAAGTACCTAATGATGCTTCTACCATTAAAATAAATATGGTTCAAAGAGAAAGAATCAAAAGAAGTGTTCAAGATAAGTACGATAATTTGTATGGCAGGGAGGCAAGAAAACATTTTTTTGTAAATGAAGCTTTGATAGAAAATTTAACGAGAAACACAAATATAACTATAATTAACCCCATGTTAGCAATGTCCATCGGTGAAAATGAAATAATTGCAACAATTCAGGAATTAGGCTGGAAAAGAGCTACTGATACAGGAATGAATTCAAGTAATTGTCGCTTAAATGATCTCGGAATAGCAATTCATTATAAAAAACATGGATTTCATCCATATGAATTTGAAATAGCTGATCAGGTAAGAAATGGGTTAATGAATAGAGATAAAGCATTAGAAAAGGTCGTCATACCCGATTTGGTTAATCTTAATGAGCAAATAAAAAAAATTGGATTTAAGGCAAATGAATTATGAAAATATTGCTTGTATTTTTCCAGGGCAAGTAATCATTAAAGAAGATTTTTTTGAGGAAATATCTAAAGCTAAAATATTTACTGAAATGTATGAATTACTTTGTCACAAATTGAATATTGATTTGTTTCAATTGGTGAAAAATAAGGAATTTGAAATTTTAAATAAGAATGAGATAAGTTCTTTACTAAGTGTTTTAGCGGGTTGTGTTGAATATGATGATTTTTGTAAAAACGTGAAAAATCCAAATTACTTTGCAGGGTATAGTGTTGGGCAATGGACTGCTTTATATGCTGCTGGTTATTTAAACTTTGAAAGACTGATTAATATAGTAAAAATTAGAGCTGAAATAATGAATAAGTTTATTGCTTTAAATCCAAGTAGTATGATTTCTGTAATTGGTGTTTCAGAAAAGCTTATTAAGCAGTCAGTAGAAAAGTTGCAGTTGCAAAATCATTTTGTTGAAATTAGTAATTATAATTGTTTTGGACAATATACTTTATCGGTCAAAAAAGCTTCTATTGAAGTTGTTATGAATGAATTTAAAGGACATGCTCCTAGAAAATTACTTTTGTTGCCTATGTCAGGAGGTTGGCATAGTTCTTTATTGAATGAAGCAGCGTTTGAATTCTTAGAGTTTTTAAATACTTTAGAATTATTACCTCTTAAAACTCCTGTTATTGATAATGTGACAGGGATTTTCCTTCCGTCAGATGGTAAAGAGTTGAAATCACAGTTGGCAAAACATATTTGTAGTCCAGTTCTTTGGGAAGAAGGAATTAATACCTTAATAAAATCTGGTTGTAAAAATTGTTTTGAAGTTGGGTATGGAAACACACTTACAAAGTTTGGTTTTTTTATTAATAGGTCTATTAAACATGTAAGTTATATGATTAAATAGGGTTTATAGGTGATTGAAAATGTGTGGAATTGTTGGTTTTTATAACTCATCTCGAGACCCTAATACTTTTCCGGAAACAATAATTAATATGTTGTCAATGATAAGTTACCGAGGTCCTGACCAGGCTGGGTATTTTTTTGATAATAATATTGGAATTGGGACAGTTCGTCTTAAAGTAATTGATATTCAGCATGGGATGCAACCGATGTCTGATGAAAGTAGTCGATTTTGGATAAGTTATAACGGTGAAGTATATAATTACATAGAGTTAAGGGATGAGCTCAAGAAATCTGGAATTAAATTTAAGACAAGTTCTGATACTGAGGTAGTTGTCAATGCTTATAAAGTGTGGGGTAAGGAAGCTTTTAAAAAACTAAATGGAGGTTTTGCTTTTGTAATATATGACAGAGTTGACAAGAAAATAATCCTTGTTAGAGATCGTTTTGGGGAAAGACCTTTATTTTATATGTGTCATGGAAATGAATGGATATTTGGATCAGAAATTAAATCATTTCTTGCGCATGGAGAAGTAAATATAAAGTTTGATCCTTATAAATTACAATCCTTATATGCAATTTGGACACCCTTACCTGATGACAGCGTTTATGAAGGCATATTTCAGGTTCCCTCTGGAGGGTACATTGAAGTAGATAGTAATGGAAACTTGAAAGCTAACCATTATTA
>Ga0155197_112_pt1 | contig 52944 bp, 43 predicted proteins | sample RifCSPhighO2_02_FD_106165 | JGI IMG/M metagenome (GOLD analysis project Ga0155197, IMG submission 106165) | Candidatus Melainabacteria bacterium RIFCSPHIGHO2_02_FULL_34_12 | reverse complement strand
TGTTGGATTTGCAAAAGCAGCAAAACTGCTAAATAATGAAATGAGTTTAAATTCAAAAAAACTAAGATCTCTGCAAATAAATCTAATGGAAAAATTATCTCTCATTGAGAATGTAATATTAACAGGTGTCTCTCTTAATAAAGTTAAAGAAAATATTCCTGAAGAAAAATATTTATATAGGATTCCTGGGCATGTGAGTGTTTGCTGTCGTGGAATTGATGGAGAAAGCCTGGTTTTACGAGCTGACTTAAAAGGAATTGCTGCAAGTTCGGGCTCGGCATGTAAAAGTAAACAACTAAATCAAAATGAATCTAACTTTGAGCCTTCCTATGTTTTACTTTCAATAGGTGTGCCTAAAGATTGTATCAATGGTTCGCTCAGGTTAAGTTTAGGAGTAGAAAATATACAAGAAGAAGTAATTTACATTGCATCTGCTGTAAAAGATATTGTAATGAAATTACAAAATAAACCTGCCCTGTTGAAGTAATCGCTTACTTTGTTTTAATCTACTTATACACCATGCTTTTGATTTTGTTAAGTTTTTTACAGATTTATAAAGTATTGGAAAGTGAGAATGTCCTTTAATAAGAGTAAATAAGGCAAAAACTGTAAATGGCAGAAAATTTAAGAATGATAATTTTACATCACTATCCGGATAGTTAAGTATTTTTCTGTTAGTTTTTGTGAAGATGTCTAAAAATAAAACCTCATATTTCCATAAACTTTCTTTCCAACGATTTAAGGAGGACTTATTAAAGCCTTGTTTATTAATACTATCCTCAAAAAAGCTGTTTTTAACAGTTATATTAAGCATTGCAGGCTCAAATTCTTCATTTAAAAAACCACATAGTTTTTTCAATTCTTCTTCAGGTGAGCATATTAAATCTTCATATTTTAGTCTGTAGAACTGTTTTGGTAATTTTTTTAAATATCTTTCTCCCAGTGAAGTAGTATCGTTCCATGCTCTTAGACATTCAACTGCATTTGAATTCCTGAAAAATCTGTGTTCTGCATTTTTCCAGGAAAGATATACGGCTCTTGGATCTCTGTAAATTTCTATAAATTGTGCATCAGGATATCTTTCTGTAATAAGATCTGCAGCAAAAATATTTCTGGGCGTTTTTTCTACCCATCTTTTTTTGTTTTCTTTATGGGTAAAATAATTTATACAAAAATCAAAAATGTCATATTTGCTTTTAAGAGTGTTAAAATCTTCAGATTGCACTATTTCATCATAGTAATTTTGTACGTCAAGAGGATAATTGCTTTCTATAGTCATAATTTCACAACATTCATTTCCATAGAAAAGTAGTGTAATTATTGATAAAGCAAGTCGTTGAATATTATTTTTTTTCTCAAATTTATCAAGTAATTTATAACAATATGTTCTATATCTAGTAAAGAAATGAAGCTCTCTGTCTATCGTGTAGAAATTTGAATGGTTCCCTAAAATATTTCTTACAAGTGTAGTGCCGGATCTGCCGGATCCACATATAAAAACAGGGGAAAATGATTTATTCTTTTGATTCAATTGCTTACAAGCCCTTTCCTTTTATTAGTAATGTTATCTTAGATTTCAAGATCTCTCCAATTTCTTTTCTGGACTCAATGCTTGTTTTGGTCGTAAATAAAAGAAATGGCAGAAGATTAGATAATGTCAGTTTGGCATTGGAGTCCGGGTAGTTTAAAACATCTCTGTATTTTTTAGTTAATAAGTCCACTAAAATCTTTTCATTCTCAGATAATAAATTTTCCCAGCGGTTAATAGCAATTTTATTAAAACCCGTTTTATCTTTTGTGTCTTCAAAAAAACTATTAAAAACTTTTACATTAAGCATTTGAGGTTCAAAATCCTCATTTAAAAATTCACATAATTTTTTTATTTCATTTTCAGGAGATAAAATTAAATCCTTGTACTGTACTTGATAATATTGATCTTTAAGAACGTTTTTATACTTTAATCCAGCATTAATGGACTTTCTCCATGTAACAATGGCTTCTAAAAAATCAGACTTTTTGAAATATTCATGTTCTGCATTTTTCCAGGAAAGATATACAGCTCTTGGATCTCTATGAATTTCTATTATTTTTGCATCAGGATAATGACTAAGCGTAAATGGTATAAAGTGGATATTTGTAGGAGTTTTTTCCACCCATCTGTTTTTATTCTCTTTTTGAGCCAGGTAATTAGCGCATAAATCAAAGGCATCGTAAACATCATTTATAAAATCTACCTTTTCATGAGTCATCAATTCATCAGACATTCTTTTTATATAAGCAGGGAATTCGTCTTTTTCAATGTATGGAATAGCATTAAGCCCCCCTTCAAATAAGGAGGCTAATATTGACATGATTAAATACTTGGTTTCATTAGGGTTACTTAATTTTTTTTCTAAGGCATTTATTATAAGCTTTTTGTTTTTTGTAAATAAAAATGTTTCCCCTTTTATTTTATATATGTTTGAATGGTTTCCAAGAATAGTTCTTAATAAAGTGGTCCCGGACCTTGAGCATCCGCAGATAAAAATCGGAGATTTTAAATTTTCTTTCCTTGGCATAAAGTTATAAGACTCTTTAGCTGTGATATTCTAACTTATGAAGATTAATGAATGCAAGCTTGCAAAATAAAATATCTGCAATAAGAGGAAAAAAAAGCTTTTTACGAAATTGGGAGCTTTTAGTTGAACTCCTCAAAATACAATTAAATTTTAAGCAAAACAATTCTTTTTTAATAAGATTATGGTTTTTTCTTGAACCATTTGTATTTGCAATGATTTTTGTGTTAATGAGAGAGTTCTTGACAGGTGCAGATACTAGGCATCAGATTGATTATCTTGGAATGTTTGCTGTGGTTATAATGTGGCAATTCTTTACGTTCTCATTTCAAAAGAGTTCAAATTCCCTGTTGAAAAATAAATCCTTAATTAAGAGTTTTGATTTCCCTCTGGTTTTACTCCCAATATCTGCAGTTTTAACAGTATTTTTAGGTACCTTTGTGAACCTGTTGATTTTATTTTTTCTTGAATTTCTAATAAAAAAAATCATATATGTTGACATACTTTCTTTATTTTCTGTTCTTGCTGTTTCAACTATTTTTATGAGCGCATTTTGTGTTTTATATGCAGTTGCTCAGTATTTCATGAAAGATTTAAGTTATTTAGTCCCGATTATAAATAGACTTACTCTTATTGCATTTCCTTTATTTTACGGACCGGAAAAAATACCCGTTAAATTTCAGTTCTTGTATTTGCATATTCCGCCCATCTGGATGATTGCCAAAACTAAAGATATAGTTGGTGATTCTTTAACGGTTCCTTCCTTTGTGACTTTTGATGTCACTTGTATTAGTATCTTATTTCTTTTAATTGTTTTTTTCTTTCTTCAATTTTATTTTGAATCGCTAGTTAAAAATAAGGTATGACTGATGCTGTTGCAAAAAGTTTAAAACAAGCTTTTTAGTAATTCCTCTGAATAGGTTTTAGTATTTATGTCAGAACCATTATTTGAATAGTTATATAAGCATTCTTTGATTTCTTTTGTTTTATTAATGCATTTGTGAAGCTTTTTTGAATTTAAAATATCCAGCCCCAGCATTTCGGACAGTACGCGATACTCCCAAATAGTTTTTATTAATACTCTTATGCTTTTTATTTTATCTTTGACGGATTTAAAATTTGAAAATGTACTCTTTAAATAGTCAGATATTGAGCCATGCCTGGAATAATCAGCTAATTCTTTGCAAAATTTCCAGCGGTCGATCACCATAGCGTTTTTTATTATTTTATAGATCATAGAATCTTTATCCTGATATTTTTTAAATATTTTATATCTGCTTTGAAGTATAAATTCCATTTTTTGTGTTAATCTTCCTTGGTGTGAATGAATTCGATATAGGTAGCCATGACCTGAAAAGATCATGATTTTATTTAACAAATCTTCAGTATTTAATATTTGATAACATAAGTCTGTATCTTCGCCTGATTTCAATTCGATATCAAATTTTAAAACATTTAAAATATTTCTCTTAAGAACCAGTCTTGGCGTATAAACCAGCATATATCTGGCTGCTAAAGATTTTTCAAGCAGGAAAAGGATGCTCGGGTTTGGTTTTAGCAGTGTTTCGTAATAAACAGGCAAAATCATTTTTTTTTGCTTCCAGTGATGGTAATAACAAAGATCCGGAACTGCCAATATCGAAATATTTGGATTTTGCTGAAAACTTTTTGCTATTTCTTCGAAATACCATGGAAGATATAGATCATCTGCATCTAAAAAAGAGATTATTTCACCTTTTGAAGATTCAATACCTTTATTTTTTGCAAAAGATACGCCAGAGTTTTTATCCAGATGAATTATGGAAATTCTTTTTTCGTTTAAGCTATTTATAAACTTTTTAAGAAAGCTTTTACTCTCTTCAGTACTTCCGTCATTAACAATAAGCATTTCCCAATTTTGATATGATTGGGCTAAGACGCTATAAATGGCATCTTTAAAGAATTCCTGCTTAGGATTGCAGTAAGGAATTACTGTGCTTATTAAGAATGAGTTATTTCTTTCCATTTAAAATACCGTGCTAAAAACACTTTTTGCCAAAAGATAAGATTTTTCGTCTGAAACTGATATTAAATAATTTTGAAACTTCTCCTTGAGTGCTTTATATTTATTCCTTTTCATTGAGAATAGAATATTCACATATCTTGTATCTATGCCGAAGACAGAAATTAAAAAGTTGTCTCTTAGTATCAAAGTAATCAAGCCCCTGATGCTTTTAATTCTATCTTTTAAATCTTTAAATTCATCAAATGTTGTTTTAAAATAATTAATTACTGATCCGTTATTCGTAAATCTTAAAAATTGCTCAGCAAATTTCCAGTCATCTAAAGAACTTTGCCATCTTTTTATTGCTTTAGCTGCAAGGGACTCCTCGCCAGTATATTTTGAAATTAATTTTATTCTGGAGGAAAATCTCAGCTCTGTTTTATGAGTAAGCCTGTCTTTTGAAGGATAGATTCGATACATGTATCCTGTAGGATGAAGGATTAAGGTCTTTTCCAATAAACTGTTATTGTTTAATATTTGAAAACACAGATCTCCATCTTCTGACAAACGAAATTCAGGATCAAATCTTATTGTTTTAAACACTTCTTTTTTAAATGAAAGCTGTACCGGCAAGAATAATTTTGCTTTCTTGATTTCATCTAAAATAGTTATTGTACTTTTATCTTCTTCATTCAGTGAGTTATATGGCACTTCTGCCAGAAGTAATTTTTTGATTTTTGAGAAATGTAAATAAAAAACATAGCCTGCGGCAGTTATATAAATATTTGGATTATGAATAAAAGCATCTGTAATTTTTTTTAAAAACCAAGGTAACAATAAGTCATCTGAGTCTAAGAAAGTTATAATTTCTCCCTTAGCTGCTTCTATGCCTGTGTTTTTTGCTACGGATGGGCCTGAATTCTCCTTTAAATGTACAACAGAGATTCTTTTATCATTTAGTTCCTGAATGCAATCATCTAGGAATAATTTATGCTCAACTGTACTGCCATCATTAACAATGATGGCTTCCCAGTTTGCATATGATTGTGCCAGGATACTTTTTATAGCTTCTTTAAAATGGTCAAATCTGGAATTGTAATAAGGAATAATTACAGTTATAAAAGGTAAATTATTTATTTTTTCTTTCATCCGTCTAGCAATGTTGCAAGTATTAAATTCCTTTTTAATCTAACCCTTCTTATAAGCTCATTATTGTTGGTAATAATTTGTATAGGTTTACCAATTTTTAAAAACATATTTTCTTTTAAGATTTTATCTATAACCTTATGTGAACTCATAGTAATTATTCCATCAATGTTTGTTGATTTTACGAACTGTTTTAAAGCACAAAGCATTGATTTAAATATGAAGGTATTTTCAAGCGGAAATCGGTAATCTAAGATTTCTAAGATACTTAATCCTCTCCACGACACCCTTCTCACCACAAAATACCCTCTTAATTTTAGATCATTTAATGAATAAAAATGATTTTCAGATTTAAACTTTAAACGCCACTTTAAATAGTTGATTGATCTTTCAAACTCATAAATATTTCCAAAATTTGCAAAGCAGGAATAATCAGTTTCTATGTCAGATATATTAACTAACTTAAAATTATAGTTGTTGAAGTTTAATACGTTAGGAAAAATCAGATTTTCGGGTGATGGATGATTTTGTTTTAGTTTAAGTAATGAAAAATTTAATATTTTGATTAAGCTATTCAGGCTCTTAACCCATAAATACTTGTTCATGTCTTCGACTATTTCAAAGTTAAATAATTTAAATATTTTAAGTGAATTTTCAGTAGGTCCTATTATAAATGCAGGCATGCAACTTTTTAATGCAAATTGTATAAGTGAAGTTCCTATGCCTAATTTCCTATAATCTTCAAGCACGTATAAATCATGATAAATATACCCTTTCTTTTTTATGCCGTTGCAATAAAACTCTTTTGGGCTGCATGATAACTCTCCTACAATGTTGTTTTCATTATTGTAGGCAACAAACAGAAATGGATTTAATTTATCTTCAAGCAATGGGTTATCAAAAATATATGAAATGAACTCATTATTAAAATCTCTTTTAAACGGATATTTTTTTTTGTAATATTCATGGAAATCATCAATATTGCTTATAGATAAGCACTTTATTTTTACTTCGTTACCTTTTTCTGTAATATTAACCATAATAAATTAATGTTTTAGTATATAATTTATATTAGTTTGTATAAGTTAAGAAAAGAGTGCATATGGATAAAGAAATAAAAAATAAAAAAGATAATTTAGAAGATATAAAGGAAAAACAAAATAGTCTTATTGAGCTTTCACATAAGATTAAATCCGAAAATTCTGCGTATTATTTTCATGGAGGTTCAGGTCCTAGCTAGTTTCTTTTATGTCGTTATACTTTTCCTGTTACTTTTAAAATTTTCTTGTTTGATTTAAAAATGTTCGGAGTGTCTTCATAAAGACTGTTATCACCTTTTGTTATTGCTGTTGTGCTGTCTTTATGCTTAATTAAATATTTGATTCTATGAACTACCGGGAAGTGAGTAGACTCGGTAACAAAACAAATTATGTCATTTGATTTTAATTTTTCCGGATAAACTTCTTCTACGCATAGAATATTGCCATTTTTAAATGTAGGCTCCATACTGTCACCACATAGTTCTATTAATCTTATAATCTCATCTCCAAATTTAAAATAGTCTTTTGGATTTTTAATCCATTTATTTATTAACTCATACAAAAAATTAATTTCATCCAGTGAGTATTTGATTTGGGAAGAATGAATGATTTGTTTTGAAACGTCCAAAAGTTTTTCGGATGTTTTGGAAAGAATAAAGTTACTTTCATCTAAGATAAAATCAGAAATCGAGTTATTTAAAATTAATGCTAGTCCATATTCAAGCTCTAGCGGTTTAATTTCATGTCCGCCAGTAACTTTAACAGGATCAATAATTCCTGTAAGCTTGCTCTTTTCGCAGATTAAGGGTTCTTGTTTATTACTCATGAATGGAGTCGGATAAGCATACCAGTAATCTCCGTTCTTTTTTAGTAAAATAGTGTCGTCATTTATCCCATTAACACTGTGTTTTAGCATTAAGTTATAAAATGTAGTTTTGCCTGCACCAGTTCCACCGGGGAAAATAAAGGCTTCATCTTTAACTTTTATGCCTCCTGCGTGCACTAGTAATGTATCATCTGTTAGTAGGGAGTATGCCCTGAAAAGCAATAAAGCAAAGGACCGCACACCCCAAAAATTGTTTGCATATAAATTTCCGGAACTATTTAAACTTGCTTTTCCATGAGCTAAATTCAACAAGTTCATGTAAACAGTGTCTTTGCTTAAAACAACCTTATACATTGAAGAAATCTCTTCATTCTGTATTTTTTCAACCTCAATTTTTTCATTTAAGTGTTCATCCGTTGTAAAGCCATTCCAGATTTTATTTAAGTCATTGTAAAACTCTTCAGGTATATTAAATGTGAATGTTTTATTATTTAGTTTTACTGATATTAGCTGTTTGGTTGAGAAAATGATATTTGTACTTGTATTAGAAATAGAGTTTTGTATCCTTGCAAGCTTAAGACACGAGGATTTAAAAAAGTTTCTTAGCTTTCTAACTGAATAAGCCATCTTTGTGATGAAATTTGTTATAGATATATAAGAAAACCGGGGCTCATTTATAGTGCTGAAGATTAAATTATTTGCAATAAAAAAGTAACCACATAAGATTATGGATAAAATTAAATCTCCATTTGTTACTATTGCAGCTTTTGAATAGCTGTCAATTATTCTGGTTTTAAGCCCGTATTTGTTAGCTTTCAGAAGCATATCTGATTTAAAAAGCTTTCTTTCAAGCCAGTTGATTTTCAATTTCTCTTTATTAATTGTAATTAAGGTGTTTGAAAATTGATTAATTAGATATAAGCCAATATTATATAAAAATGTTTGTTTTGTTATTTGAGAATGTTTTTTTAGCTTTTCAATTGAGACCTTATTTTCCTTAAGCATTAGATAACAATCAATTATTAAATTAAGATTTGCCATTGGAAAGTCTTTTAAAAAATGAAATATATTATAAAACCAAAAATCTTCAAAAGACATTTTTCTTATGTTATTTAAGTTCTTATAATTTAATGATCTTTCAATTATTTCTTTTTCCAGAGATTTGATTTGGTTGCTTATGTAATAATTCAAATTGTTAATATTCCCTAGCGGGGAAAAAAGTTTAAAGTGAATATCAACAAAATTATCTTCATATTTAACTTGTATACAAGCCAATTTCTTTAAAGGTAATTCCCAGCCATTGTCAACGTCAACGTCAACTTTCAATATTTCTTTTGTAAGGAGATATTCAATAAATTTCTTTTGTTCAGAAAATTCTTCTGGTCCATAAACAAAGATATCCAGATCGCTGCTTTTACGCAATGAAGGAAAAGAGTATAAGTTCATATCCCTTACTGCTGCTCCTTTTAATACTAGTATTTTTATGTTATCTGGTAGTAATTTAGAAAATTTAGATAAGAATTCCCATTCCCAGGGCTCTTCTATTAAAGCTTCTGGCAGTTTGATATTACGCTTATAATCACAATAATTTTGAACATTGTTCTTATATGCAAGATTTTTAAATTCAGGAATTATTTCTATCGGAAAATCTTTTATATCATTAAAAATAACTCCGTTTAAACATTCCCATGCTTTTTGTATGTCTGACATAGGGATCTATTCTAATACAAGCAAGTGGCTACTTAAAGTTCTATTATGATGATATCTTTTCAATAATTGTGTTATAGACTTCTCTTTGTCCTGTTTTAATTGATAATTCTAAGGCTCCTGTTATATCTCCCCATTCAATGAGTTGTTTGATTTTTTTTAATGCCTCATTATTACTTAGATTTGTTTGTTCAGACTTTTCTTTTGAAAAGCCTTTATTTATTTTTAAATCTTCACTTAAAACGAAAGGAACCATTGTTCCGCTTCCAAGGTAAATATCAGGCTGTTTCCGAAATGTATTTTCAAGGAATGAAAAACCAGTGCCATCTAAACCGCCCCAGAAAAAATCTGAAATCCCATTTTGATATGCAGAAAGAAGTCCATTTATAAAAAAACTTGCTCCAAGTGAAATCCCAAAAGTTGCAGGACTGCTTGCAATAGATAATGAAGTAATTGCTCTTGCAAGTTCAAATGTGCCTGATCTTAAATGAGGTGGATGCACTCCCTGAAACGCTGGTGAATAAGCAGAAAAGTATACTTCCTGTCCATCGGGAAGATTTAGTTTGTTTGCAGAAAGTTTCAGCAAACTATGTCTTGCAAATCTTTTGCCTCTTGTAGAATTTGTAATAATACCGCCTGCATTTAAAGACTCATTATTATCATTTAGTACTTTGAAATCTACAGCAGCTCCATTTTTATTTTCTTTTGTAAAAAGATCATTGAGTAAAACCAGATCTAAAGGAGTTCCTTTTTTTATGACTTCATACTCATTAATTCTTGAAAGGTCTACCTTGTAAACATTAACTTTATTTGTAAATAAATCACATGTTTCAGCTCTTCCAGGGAAAAATTGAGTTGACAGAAATAAAAGAACCAAAAATCGGATTACAATTTTACACATGATTTTATTTGTCAATAACTCGATTATTGCCACCGTTAATTATAGTTATGGGATTGCTGCCGCCGCCGCCGCCAACGCCTGAAAATAATGATCCTTTTCCAAGTCTTGCAGTTCTATTAAAGAAATTATCCTGAACAATAAAACTTCCTAAACTACCGGCAACGGTGCTAAAAAGTGTAGTCGGGACATTTACAGAACTGTCATGTATAAAATGCCTTGTTAATTTACCTTTAGATGGTTCAAACTCTATTGTGTCATTTGGTCTTAAAGCAATTTGATCAAAGCCAATACCTTTTAAAATTAAATCATGAATGTTTATGTTATATGTTCTATAAACTCCGGTTTCATCATATCTTGATAATCTTACCTTTTTTAATGAACCAACTGTGCCTAAGCCGCCTGCTTTACCGAGAGCATCAAGCAATGTTGCGTCGTTTGGAAGTAGAAAACTACCACTTGTTTTAACCTCTCCAACTACATTTACAGGTACTTCTTGGTATGCAAGTTTTCCTAATAGAATTACATTATTTTGTGCTTGTTCTTCTGATACTTCAGAGGCAGGAATATAAATAACATCCCCGGGTTGTAAATTAACATCTTGTCCGATTTCTTTTCCAGTAAGAAGAGTTTTTAGGTTCACGGTTTTCTTTTCCATATTTGAACCTCTTGTTACTGTAATTGAAGTAACATTTCCTCGTGGCTTAACCCCCCCAGCTAATTGGATAGCTTCAGTAAGTGCAAGCCCAAAAGTGTTAAATGTACTGGAAGTTGCTCCTCCTTTTTCAGTTGTAGAAGTAGATTCAATTTTATAAACACCTGGTTTTACTACTTCACCGCCGATGTAAACATTTATAGGTCTGTATCTGCTTATCTGAATATATACAAGTGGATTTTTAAGTGTTCTTCCAAACAGTTCTCTTATTTGAATAGATAAGTCATCAAGAGTTTGTCCTGCAGCTAAAACATTTTCCTGGGTACCATCGGGTAACGGTATGGAAATATAACCATCTCCAGAAACAACAACATTATATTGCTCTACCTGACCAAATAATTCCCTTAAAGTTCTATCTACAATTGTAAGTTGATCTCCTGGTCCAATTACATATGGAGGAGTAAGTATTGCCTGAAGCTTAATTTTATTAGTTGTAACTTCCTTATTCTCTTGGGCATATGCAAGAGGAAGAAATATAAATGAGCAAAAAATCATTGCTGCAAATGAGATATTAACAATTTTATTTGAAGATAGTTTGTTTTTCATATTAACTGTCTCCTTATGCTGCAGGTTGTCGTTTTGCATATCTTTCTGAATCTCCATAGCCGTAATAACCATATCCATAACCACTTTGACTACTTGATGGAACTGCGTTTAAAATTACCCCTATTCCAGCTACATCTGTTTTTCTCAGTACATCAATAGCTGACATTAATTCTTTTCTGGATGTTTTATTATTTCTTGCAATCAAGGCTACTACATCTGCATATTGAGCAAGAAGAAGTGCATCAGAAAAGAGACCTATTGGCGGGGTATCGAGTATAACCAAATCATAAATGTGTTGTGAAGTTTCAAGAAGTTCTCTCATCTTATCGGATTCAAGCAATTGAACAGGATTAGGAGGAATATCACCGCCTGGCAGATAATCAAAACCAATAATTCCTAGAATGCTTTTTTGAACAACATCATAAAAATCAATTTCATTAATAAGTGTATTGCTTATACCAACTGAGTCCCGTGGTCTGGAAAGATATTTATATAATGAAGGATTTCTAATGTCAGTATCTATAAGTAAAACTCTTTTTCCGCTTTGAGCATATGTAATTGCAAGGTTTACTGCAACTGTTGATTTTCCCTCGCTCATGCTGGGACTTGTAATAAGTAAAAGTTTTCTGTTGCCGGACAAAGAAAGGAAACTTAAATTAGTTCTTAGTGTGTGTATTGCTTCAGTATAAGGCGATCTAGGCTCTTGATATACAATGGGCAGATCCCCTATATGAACAAGCGGTAACTGAATAAGTAAAGGACAGCCCATTTCTTTTGGAAGAGTTTCAATGCTCTTAATAATGTCATCAAAGTACTCAACCAGATAAATTACTATCCCGGCTAAAAATAAAGCTGCTATAAAACTATAAAAAACGTTTATAGGTATGTTTGGGGTCTTTGGCCTTCCGGCTAATGACGGAGGATCAATTACTCTTATGTTTGTAATATGCTGAGCTATAACTCCCTTCATTCTTGACTCGATTAGTTTTTGTTCTATTTCTTCAAGTCGTTTCTGAGAGATCTCATTTTGTCTCAATAACTGAGTGTAAATATATTTTTCACTTGGCAATCTTTCAAGTTTTTTATTCAGCTCGGTGATTGCTATATCTATTATTTTTAATTGTTCTTTGGCTGCAAGTTCTGCTGACTTTGTCTGCAGTAAATTTTTTGTTAATTCTGCACGAAGCGGATCCTGGGAGTACGGGAAAGAATTAATATCAACCTCTTTCCCTATTAACTCTTTGATTCTTTCAAGGATTAACTTTTTATTTCCACTGAGTTGTTCTTTTATTTCTTCAAGTTGATAATGTCCGGGTTTTACCTTGGTCTGTAATTGAACAAGCCTGTTTTCTTTTTCATATAAATCTTTTCTTAATGCTGCCAGGAAAGGATCCTGACTTACAGTGCTGGTTATTATTGCATCATCAACAGTTGACATTAATTGTTTTTTTAATTGCACAGTTACTGATTTAAATTTCGCATATTCACTATCAGCTGTAAGTTTTATTTGCTTTAAATTTTCAGCTGTTTTAACAAGCTCCTGATTGCTTTGAAGGCTTACAGTTTTACTTTTTTGTTCAAATTCCCTTAAACGTTTACTAGTATCAAGAGCTTCTCTTTCTGCCTTATTCCTTTCTTTTTTTAAAAATCTTATAGCACTGGCTGTATCACTTGCTTTTAATTCAATTGTTTTTTCAATATAACTATCGGTAATTGCCTGAAGGATTTCTTTAGCTTTATTTGGATCTGGATCATGATACTTTAATTCAACAATATCGACATTTCTGTCAGATGATATAGCTATGTTTCCGCTTAAAGTTAAATAACTAATGTATCGTCCTTTATTTGGACCACCTTTATACCTCATATTAAATTGACGAATAACTTTATCAAGTATAGTTGCTGATTTAAGAATCTCAATTTGAGTTTGAATAGGATCGCTTAGCCTGGCTATGGTTTTAAATGGTTGCTGATTACCTTGTAATCCTAAATCTTTAGCTTCAATTAGTAATCTGGCCCGGCTTTCAAAAATAGGTGTAATGGTCAAAGAATAAACCCATGCAACAGCCGGCACTATAAATATAATTAATAGGCCCAGCCTTAAATGTATTCTTATTGCTTCAAAAAAATTCAAAACTTCCCCCCCTGCTTATTGGAGAATAATAACTACTTATAATTCTTTGTTACCCTTTTGAAACTAGGGCTAAACTTTAAGAGATTAAATTAACATTGCTAATTACAAATGCTAATTACTCAAGTAACATTGCTTAATACAAGGTTTAAATTATTTTTTAATACATTTAGATGATTAAATCCTATGGAGGGATAACCCTGAAATTAATTTAAATAAAGCGCCTTCTCTTAAATCGGCTATCATGGCAGCAAGCTACCGTGTGTTACGCCGATTTTATGCCTTTGGCACCGGTCGGCACCGCTAAAGAAGGCACTTTGATTTTGCTCGTTTATATCCCGGAAGCTTGCTTCCGGGTTTTACACTTCGCTCAAATAAATAATAGTTATGAAGAGCATCACAAGTTTAAAGAAAAATTGTTTTTATACTGTAAGTAGTTAATTGTAATTTTGCAGTTAATATTAATAGAAAAAAAGGGGGTTCTTATGAATAAGTTAATTAATTTGATAAATGATGAGAGCGGTGCATCAATGGCTGAATATGCACTTCTTCTGGGATTAATTACAGTTGCAATTGCTGCTGTGGTTACTACATTTGGTACAAGAATTTCTGGTGTTATAACAAGTGCTACCAATGCACTGCCTCAGTAAGTTCAATAGTAGGCATGCTTATTTTAGATAAGTGTGCCTGTTATTTAAATTAATGCAGGATAACCCTTGGATTAGGTTACTTATATATTTTTTGTGGGTATTAAATTCTAGATTAAGTTCTTTATATAAACATGGGAGGGATTATGAAAACAATTACTAACTTTCTAAGAGATGAAGCCGGTGCATCAATGGCCGAATATGCTCTTCTTTTAGGATTAATTACAGTTGCAATTGCTGCTGTGGTTACTACATTTGGTACAAGAATTTCTGGTGTTATCACAAGCGCCACAAATGCATTGCCTCAATAAAAAAGCAAAATAATTTTAAAGCATAGTTTCTTATTTAAAGAATCTGTTGATTTTTTAATAGGAGTTGTGCTTTATTTTTTTTTGTTTACGTAAATTTATAAATGTTTAACTATGAGTTACATGTTTTGTATATGTGGGTATTAATAACTAGTAGTTTAAAAAGGGGGGGAATTATGAAGACAATTATTAATTTTCTAAGAGATGAAGCTGGTGCATCAATGGCCGAATATGCTCTTCTTCTAGGATTAATTACAGTTGCAATTGCTACGGTGATTACTGCATTTGGAACAAGAATCAGTGGCACAATTACAAATGCAACCAATGCATTACCGCAATAAATAAAAATACAGGCATTAATTTCACGACGTTTTTACTGAATAAAATCAGTCGAAATGTGTGCCTGTATTTTTTTGATTATGTTTTATGTTTACAGAAGCTTTAGCTATTATTGTCTCAGTCATTGGCGCTCTTTATGACTGGAAATCAAGAAGAATACCAAACTGGTTAACTCTGGGTACATTTGTACTAATTTTTTTATTTAATTTGATTACTTTAAAGATCAGTCAGGTTGGTTATTGTGCCTTGGGATTTTTTGTAGGGATTGCACTTCTATTTATTCCGTATTTGCTGGGCGCTATGGGAGCCGGAGATGTAAAGTTGCTTGGAGCAATAGGAGCACTGACAGGCTATAGAGCAATTATCCCAATTTTTTTTATTAGTACATTTTGTGGATTATTGTTAGCACTTATCTGGATGATAAATCAACCAAATCGATTTAAATTCTTAATTACTACTGGGCAAATCTTACCTGCTGTAGATAAACAACAAAAGTTTCCATATGGTATTGCAATTTCTTTGGGTACAATTTTATATATAATATTGAAATCGTTTAATGTATATTTATTTATTTTGCCATGGCAATAAATTCACCATCACTTAATCCAAAAACTAAAAATAAAGCAATCTCGCTTATGGTTATGAGCTTTCTTGCTTTATTTCTGGGACTTATTGCTGCATTTGGAGTATGGCAATACTTAAGTAAAACTCAGCAACAAGTAAAAGAGTTAAGTGTTACCAGAGCAGTTATAACTGCTGCAAAAGAAATCCCTGCAGGCACAAAGATCACAGATGACCATCTTGCTGTTAAGCAACTTCCTGTACATGGCATTCCTAAAGACTATCCAAGCTCAGTTGAATTAATAAAAGGCAGAATAGCAAAAAATACTATCCAAACCGAAGAAATCATTGGTGAATCAAGATTAGTTGCAGAAGGCGCTGAAGGTAGCTTTACTCAAATAATTCCACCTGGTCAAAGAGCAATTACAATCCGAGTAAATGAGGTAGTAGGAGTAGGAGGATTTCTTAATCCGGGAGATCACGTTGATATATTATCAATTATAAAAAAAGGTGATGATAAAGTTCTTTCAAAAACAATTTTACAGAATGTTTTAATACTTGCAGCAGGAGATAAGGTTATTGATCCTAATTCTGTAGCTGATCCAAAACCTAAAATAACTTCCCAAATTACAGTAGCATTAAATTTAAATGATTCTGAGAAACTAGCTCTTGCTGCACAGCAAGGCGAACTGCAATTGGTTTTAAGGCCCAGGGGTGAAGTAACACAGCTGTTGTCAAACGGCACGACATTAAATGATGTTTATGATGATTTTTACAGAGAAGAAATGCCGGGAATTCAGCCTTCGCTTTTAGCAAGTACTTCAGAAGATAAAGATTCACCAAAGAATTTCATTGAGATTATTTCGGGAAATCAAAAATCTTATTATTATTACTAAATCTATTTTTACTCAGGTGGCTCCTGCGGTGACGTTGCTCCTCGGAGCCACCTTTGCATAGACCGCTCAGCTTGCCAATTCTTTTATATGTTTTTGGGACAAGCCTCGCTTTATTAAATTGCATAGGGGTAGTACTTGGGGTACTTACTTTAATTAAGTGTAAATTAGTGATATTTATGTCTTAGTAAAGTTCTAGTACTGTGTATATTTTAAATATAAGAAATATTTTCTTATAGGGGGGTAATCATGAATATTAAAACATTTTTCTATGTATTATTTATATTCTTATGTAATCAAGTATTGCTGCCTGTTTTTGCTCAGGAAGAACCAGCAGAACCAGTGTGTAGTGTTGATCCAAATTCTGGTATGTGCATAGATGGAGCTGAATGTAAGCTACAAGATGAAGAGGTAGGTGTTTGCAGGCAATCAGGAGATAATTGTGTTTGTGAATCTATTTCATAAAATGGAATAGTATAAATAAGCTAAAACCATGAATAATAAGATAAGTAAATTTAGGTCACGCAGAGCAAATGCCATGGTAGAGATGGTTATGATTGTTCCTCTTTTAATAATGCTTATAGGTTCAGTATTTGAAATTGGAAGGATTTATTACATACAAAATACACTTGAATATGGTGCAAAAGAAGCTGCACGAATTGGAGCATCTGTAAGAGAAAGCACAGATCAAAATTTTGTTAGTAAAGGTACAGTTTCTAGAAATGAACTTGAAGCATTAATTAAAAATGGTGTAAGGGTTCAAGGAGTAATTGAAGAGCCTGAACAATTTACAGTTAAATACTTAAATTCTGCTGGGAACGAAGTCCAGGGTGTGCAGGATTTACCGTTTGACAGAACAAATAATCCAGGCTCTATAGATTATGTCCAAGTCGAAATTAAATATCCAGGAGTTGGACCCGGTGTTAATAAACCTGTTCCTGCAGTATTTAATCCTGCAAATGTTTTTAATGGAAGCCTAACATTAATGTCTAAAGCTACATTTAAAATCGAAGGAAGATTTCAAAGATGAAAAATATATTCAGAAAAACAAATGCTTCGACAATGGTGGAAACTGCACTTGTCATTCCTGTCTTTCTTCTTATTGTATTTAGTTTTTTTGAATTATCCAGAGCTCTGTATGTAATGAATACACTTGGAATTGCAGCACAAAAAGTAGCAGCTAAAATTGCAGTTAAAGCAAAAAAGACAGGTTCATATGATCTGTCTACGTTTGGACAATTTGCAGACCAGGTGAGATTTCCTGGATCAGTCGTAGATTCCACTCAGTTTAAATTTGATGTAACTGATGCATCAAATTCCACTACTGTCATAAACGGACAAGCAAGCGGTACTACCAGTACTAAAGTAATTGTTAATGTAACTTTTCCACCTCAAGGAAACACTTCTTTAAGAATTCCTGTTTTTGATCCTGGAAACCTGGTAGGTCATCCAATCTTTGGACAAAATGGTTTAGGGCTTATGAGCTCTGCCACATGTTTTCTTGAAAAATCAAGAAGACCAACATTAAATTAGGAAATCATATGAATAAATATTATAAAAAAGTTCAAAGAAATATTAGAGCATCAATAATGCCTATTGCAGTTCTTATGGTTACAGCATTGATTCCTTTAACCGGACTGGCAGTTGATATAAGTTATTTTGGAGTTTTAAGAGGATCTCTGGAAAAAGCAACTGAAGCAGCAGCCGTAGCTGGAGCCCAGGAATATTTCAGATCATATGCAGATGCAGGGAAAGCAGTAAATGAAACTGTAAGAACTTTTAAAATGAATATTGCTGATGACACAATGACTGGGAATTACTATAACTCAACCGGGATGGGAAATCCTTCTACTCTTACTTACACAAAAACATTTACAAGTGGTGATAATATAAGCAATGTATTTAGAAAAAGTGAAATAAAATTAACGGTAACTACTGACTTAAATCGTGGTAAGGTTTCTGTAACGTCAGAAGTAGTGGCTAAGCCTTTTTTTTCAGCATTTCTTGGCAATAATACAAAAATAACAGTTAAAAAAGAATCTGAACTTCCTCCCTACGATGTGGTTTTTGTAGTGGACCTTTCAGGTTCAATGAGATTTGCTACAGTGAACACCTGGATTGGTTCTGCTTACAGGCAGGTAGTCGGGATGTCTGGCAATGGAACTCTTTATAATGATGTTATTCTTTCCCAGTCCCAATCACAGCCTTCAGGAAATATAACTGCAAATGGTTATGTAACAATGATTAGTTCAGTAACTGATGTGGTAATAAATACTGCTGCAGTAGATATACCTTCTAGCGCTACATACTCAACAGGAAAAAGAATTTATACAGACGATCCTGAGAGAGGACCTATTGTAAACACAAACAATTCATTAGGATTACGCCGGACTGCACTAACTGGGTACAGAATTAGCGAGCTTATGAATTTAAATGTAAGCGCAGAGGATAAATTACTTGCACAAACATATGCTGATAACAGATCAGCAGATTCAACGATATTTTCAAATTATTTTAACAGGGCCACAAAGTATGTAGAGCCTCAGTCAAGTTCCACATATGGAGTTAAATCTTTTGTGGATACAGTGAGAGTCTATGGTACAGCAGCATTAAAATTAGGACTTGTTACATTTGAGAGCAGCTCCTATACTCAGGACAGAATATCGTCATGGAGTTGTCCAGAACTGGAAGCAGTAAATATTTCAAAAAGAATGTCAAGAATACTGCCGTATTTAAAACTGTCGGACCCGTCTGATTTTAATACTATAGTTGATAAACTTACGCTAATGAGTACAGGCGGAATAGGAACAATAGGTTCTCCTATTATGGCAACCAGTTATCCTAACGGAGGGACTAATATTAATGCAGGACTTAATAATGCGAAATGGACATTAGATAGAAGTGACAGACCCACCTCAGAAAAAATTATAATTCTTTTTACTGATGGAGCACCGTCACATACATTTAGTGCATTGGGACAAAAAGTTAAATCATTGACTGATCAAGGAATTACAATTTATTCGGTAGTTTTAACCTTAGCAGTACGTCAAACCACAATTGATCAATTTAAATATCAAATGGAAACTGTTGGTAAGGCTGAACCCGTTATATTTATAAATGATCCAGCAAGACTAAAAGATGCATTTGTCCAGATAGCAGATGAACTGGGGCTAAAACTGGTTAATTAGATTTGTTTCCTCTAGCTAAACGCATGGCTTCTTTAGCCTGCGTGTATTTGGTAAGCTCAAGTTGCCATTTTTCCTGGAGCATTTGTTGCTCTTTCTTTAATTTTACTTCTTCACTTATATCATTATTGCTTATTGATTTTTCCTGAAAGATTCTTTTTTTAGCTGAAGGGATAGGGACTGATTTTTTAGATCTGAGTTGAAGGTTCTCATCTTCATTGAAAATCTTTTCTTCAGATTTATTTATTTTTTCATTATATTTTCCGCCATCAAGAGGAGTTTTCATATCAGGTCCTTTTTCATCGTTGAGTTTAATATATGGTTTCATCGGTGCAAGCTGGTCGAACTCATTATAAGGTACTTCTGGAATTGACAGCTGTGAAATTTTTTCCGGTGTAGTTGGTCTTATAATTTCAGGAGTTACTACTATAAGTAATTCTGATTGCCCTTTTCTAAAGTTTTTACTTCTAAACAGTGTTCCTAAAATTGGCATGTCACCTATTCCAGGGACTTTTTGCAGACTTCTTGTATTGTCTTCGCGTAATAATCCGCTGATTGCAAATGCCTGACCTGACTGTAATTCTACCTGAGTTTGTGTTCTTCTTGTTCTAAAAGCAGGCGGGCGTATTGAGGTTCCGCCTGGAGGTGCAACTAAGTTTGAAAGGTCTGTATCAATATCTCTGATTTCAGGAATAAGTTGTAAAAATATTCTGTCTTCGCTTGTTACGGTCGGAAGAATATTAAACTTAATTCCAAATGGTTCAAAAGTTACATCCTGGCTTGCTCCGCCTGCAGTAAAAACAGATCTTAAAATAGGGACTTCTCCGCCGGCAAGAAATGATGCTGGTTCTCCGTTTGCAATTATAAGTGTAGGTTCAGCCAGAGTTTTAATTTCTCCTCTTTGCTGTAGGGCTTGAATAGCAATTCCTATGCCGTTTTCAGGATTAAAAATAACTCCTGTTACGCCTTGTCCAAGATTTTGAGATAAAAATGAACCTGATCTTGAACCTCGTCCAAAAGTAAATTCCGGGCTTTGTTGTCCTGAGCCTGCCATAAATTCAGCCAGGTTTGCAATGCTCCCTATTGCTCCTGTTGCTTGGCTTATTGCATTTCCACCAACAAATGTTCCACCCTGTAAAACACTTCCGCCAAAATTGGTGTTAAATCCAAGGTTCCTGGAAAGTGTTCTGGATATTTCATAAAACCTTATGGCAACTGATACCTGCGGTGGGTTATTAACACTAAGAAAACTTATTACATTTCCTTTTTGAGTGGTAGCAATTACACTGCGGCTTAAATTTGCATATCTGTTTGAAGTAAATCTAATTGGATCTCTTGCTCCAAAGGCAGTTGCAGAGCCTTGTTGTGATTGTGATTGAGAATCTGAATTACTGTAGATGTCATATCTTCCTCCTAGTCCATCTACTATTTGCCCGCCTGGTTGGCTGATAATTTTAATTCCTTGATCTCCTACATATGAGCCAGCTATTTGTAATGCTCTTGCAATTATTTCTGCATTCGCAACCTTGCCTTTTAAAATTATTTTTCCAGTGATAGCTGATGAGCTTGAGGAAGAGCTTCCTCCTTGACCGCTTTGAGATGATGAGCCTCCAGGCAATGAAGAGGATCCGGATGATTCGTTTTCTTGAGTACCTGTAGATGATTGTTGTTGTCCCTGATTGTTTTCTGCAATGGAACCAGTGTTTGGAGGAATATAATCTACAGTTATATTTTTATCTAGTTCCTGCAGTTGTTTTGTTAATGCATCAATATCAGGCCATATTGCAATATCAAATCTACTAGGGACAGTCTTTCCTTTTTCCCAGATTAAAAATGTTGAAATTCCAAGCTGTTTTCCTCTGGCAAAAATTTGTTTTTCATTTAGTACCTGCAGATCGGCGATGGATGGATCACTGACTGCTACTCGTGATATTTCTTTGTCACTTGAGATAATCTCCCCCTTTCCGATAATAATTTTTCTTGTCTGGGTTTTGTCTTGATAATAATCAGCTTCTAGAAAGAAAACTTTCGAATTCGCGGGAATGAAAGATATGAAAATTAAAAACAAAATTAAGACATAAGACTTTAAAATATGTTTGCAAAAAGGTAAAAATTTGTTCTGATAATTAATCACGATAATGTTATGAGAGCAAAATAAAGATGGGTTTGTTCCGTTTTAATATCGTTTTATCTTGCTCAAGATAATTATCTGTAATGGTGTACTATTAAAAAATTATTTAACATTCTATTCACTGTGGGTGGCGCCGGAAGGGAGGCGTCCAGCTTGAGGAACTCTGTGACGAAAAGCTGGAGGGTACCTGCAGGCGACAGGACCCGCAGTGAATAGAAGTAATTACTTCCCGAGAGCTCCAAATGTAGACATTAGTTTTAACATTGGGGGTCCCATAGTAACTGCCATGATGCAGGGGAAGATGAAAAATGCCATTGGTATCATCATTTTAATTGTCATCTTTGCTGCTGTTTCTTCAGCTTTTTGTCTTCTTCTAACCCTTAAAAATTCTGCCTGACTTCTTAAAACCCCGCCAATACTTGAACCGACTTTTTCAGACTGAACAATAACTCTTGAAAGATTTTTCAATTCTTCAGAATTAGTTCTTTCACCCAGTCCGTTCCAGCAAATGCTTCTTTCCTGACCAAGATTCATTTCTCTGTTTGTGATAATTATTTCTTCTGTAAGTTCTTCCCCTTTATTTCCAAGATTTGCTGCTACTCTAAGCAATGATTGATCTATTCCCATCCCTGCTTCAGTACAAATAACCAATAAATCAAGTGCATCCGGAAGTACTCTGTCTATATCTATTTGTCTGTTAGTAGCTTTTTTGTCCAGAATAAAATTTGGAATTAAAAACCCAAATATTCCTCCTACAAAAACAATTCCAAATGCAGCCTGCACGTCTTTCCCGATTAGAGAGAAAGAAAGAAATGCTACTCCCCCGAATAAAATTGCAATCAATACTTTTATCGAATAAAAAAACTGAAACGATTTTTTGTCTCTGTAACCGGCTTTAATTAAAAGCTTTCTTACTCCGGATTGCTTGCTGTAAGGAATTTTTTCTGCCATATAATTCCCTACCTGCTCACCAAGCGGGATTAAAACTCTTCTGGCAAAACTTTCATCTTTATCTTCTCTTTCTGTTTCATAGCCTATTCCTTCGCCCATGTTGCTCTTTTCTGAAAGCCAGAATTCCAGGCGTTTGTTTAGCTGATTAGATTCATTTTTTATTTCTTTCATTCTAAATGTAATAATGCAGACGAGAGCTATTGCTCCAAATACACACAGGCAGATTAAAATCAATGAAAACATTTATACCTCTAATTTTGTAATTTTTTGAATAATCAGATATCCGATAATCATTGAAATTACGCAACCTGTTATTATCATTTTTCCTATAGGGTCCTGAATGAATGGTCCATAGATTGTAGGAGAAAGTACATTTAATAAAATATAAAGCCCAATTGGAAGTCCAATAAGCAAATATGATGACATTTGATTTTCGGCAGTCAGAGCTTTTACCATTCCTTTTAGTTTAAATCTTTCTCTTATTGTCTCGCTTACATTTCCTATTAACTCTGAGAGATTTCCTCCAAGCTCTCTGTTAATAATGATTCCAGTGCATAAAATCTGAACATCTATAGTATTCATTCTTTTTGAAAGATTGTTTAAAGATTCATTTAAAGTTAAACCCAGATTTATTTCCACTACAACTTTTGCAAACTCTTCGCCGATTGGCGCAGAAAATTCTTCTGACAGGTGTTTCATTCCTGCCTGTATATCCAGTCCTGCCCGTAAGTCACTGCTTAAGAGATCAAGCGCCTGGGGCATTTGTTTTACAAAAGCCTCCATCCTTTTTCCTTTTAAAATATTGAGCATTAAAAAAGGTAAAAGTACACATATAAAACCAGCAAATGGTATATGGAAAAATAAATCAACAGACAGAGCTCCTATAAATCCTATTAGAACTGACAAAAGTAAAAATTCTCCGGCTTTAATTTTAAGACCGCCTTGTTCAATTAAAATCATCAGTGATTTTACATTGCCTTTTGAGATTCTTAAGAGGATATTATTTAGCCATGGGATTGAACTTATTCTTGTGTCTCTTCTTAGACTCCCGGCATCTTCAGATTTTGCTTTATCTTCTTCATGAGGTATTTCACTGTAACCCAGTGTTTTTATGCTAACTGCTTGTTCAACTCTGGTAGTTTGTTCTTTCGTGTCTTGTTTTCCTTGAATTATAAAAAATATTGTAATGCAGATAAAAATTACTGCCATAAAGGTAATTGCCGAAATTATGATCGGAGCAGACATAGTTTTATTTTTTTGTTTAATCCTTAAATTAAATTAAACATGTTTGGAGGAAGCTTATATCCCATAGCTTCAATTCTTTTTGAAAATACGGGTCTAATCCCTGATGGTTTAAATATACCCTTAACTTTGCCGTTTTCGTCTACGCCTTTTTGTTCATAAACAAACACATCCTGTGTAGTGATAACACCATTTTCCATACCTGTAACTTCTGATATCTGGGTAACCCTTCTTGACCCATCTGAAAATCTGTTAAGTTGACATATTAAACTTACGGCTGATGCTATTTGCTCACGAATGGCACGCTGAGGGAGTTCTATACCAGACATAAGACACATAGTTTCAAGACGGCTGAAAGCATCTCTGGTTGTGTTTGCATGAAGTGTTCCCATACTTCCGTCATGTCCGGTATTCATGGCTTGCAAAAGATCCAGCGCTTCCCCTGATCTTATTTCTCCGAGAATAATTCTTTCAGGTCTCATTCTAAGTGCGTTTTTTACGAGATCTCTTTGAGTAACCTCTCCCTTTCCTTCCAGGTTTGGCGGTCTTGTTTCAAGTCTTACCACGTGATCTCTTTGGAGCTGAAGCTCAGCAGCATCTTCAATGGTGACAACACGTTCAGTAGCAGGAATGTATCTTGAAAGGGCGTTTAAGAAAGTAGTTTTACCGGAACCTGTACCTCCTGAAACTATAATATTTAATCTGCAAAGGACACAAAGCTTTAGCATCTCACACATAGCTTCTGTGAGAGCACCGAATTTAATGAGATCATCAAGCATGAATTTTTTCTCAGAGAACTTTCTGATAGAAAGTGAAGCACCGTCAATTGAAAGCGGAAGCACGATAGCATTTACACGTGAACCATCCTGAAGTCTTGCGTCTACCATAGGAGAAGATTCATCTACTCTTCTTCCTACTCTGCTTACAATTCGGGAAATAACTTTCATTAAATGACCTTCATCATTAAAAGCAATATCTGTTTTTTCAAGGACACCTTTTCTTTCCACATAAACATTTTGCGGGCCGTTTACAAGAATATCGTTTACTGTGTTATCACGTAAAAGAGGTTCAATAGGTCCAAGCCCAAGAATGTCATCAATTAGTTCTTCTATGAGTCTTTTTCTGTCACTTACTCCCAATGGAATTCCGTCTTCCTGCAGGAATGCTTCAATTAAGCTTATGATTTGTTGTTTTACGCTGTCATTCCTTAAATCATCATTTAACTTACTGGTATCAAGTTCATCAAGTAATTTTGAATGTAATCTCTTTTTTAAATCTTTGTAATTATTTACAGGTTTATGAGCTGGCTGTATATTTTGATGATTTGGTGCAGCTGGTTTATGAGCACTAACTGAAGGCTCTTCTTTAGCTGCAGCTTCTTGCTGGTGGGCTTTTGAAAAAATGCTTTTTGAAAAATGTTGTCCAGGTTGATCCATTTATATTTACCGTTTTATGTCCTTAGAACCAATTTAAAATACTTTTCTTTTTTTCTTTTCTGTCTTCAGCTTGTAGAGTATCTGGTTGTTGATTTGATGATCCGCTTTGCTCAGGGATATCCGTCTTTGTGATTTTACCGGCAAGAATTTTAAATGAAGTTGCAAGCTGTGAATTAGGAGATACTTCTATGACAGGACGTCCATAATTAGTAGCTTCTACACAGAGATTCCAGTCATTAGGAAGGGAATGGAAGATCGTATGGTTTATTTGTTTCTGAATGAGCTGAGGTTCAATACTTCCTATGTACCAGTCTTGTCTGTTAATAATTGGTTTGATTCTGTGTTCAAGTACTCCCAATTCTTTTAAAGTCTGAATGTAAAACCTGTTATCTCTTATTGCCAGTAAATCAAAAGTAGTTAGAAGTAAAAGATCATTTGCTTTCTGAATAAAAAACATAGATATTTCATCCAAAAGATGAGTAGAAGTATCAACCAGAATATAATCATATGCTTCGCCAGCAATCTCCATTAAGTGTTCAAGTCCTTCAGTGGTAATGTCACTGAAGTCACTGGTCTTAGTCAGTCCGCCGATAATACCAAGATTTTTTCCGATAGGACTAACAGCATTTGATAGATATCCTTCGTCAAGATTTTTACCTTGTTTACAAAGATCAGCCAAGGTACATTTAGGTATTGCATTAAGTAAAACAGTTACATGATTAGAAAATCCTGCAGCATCAATTACAAGAGTCTTTTTCTGGTAGATTTGGGATAATGTATAACCTAAATTTGCAGTGGTAGTACTTACACCTGTTCCACCCTTGTAACTTGTAATAGTAATAATTCTTGCTTTTCTTTTTGAGTTTATGTGTCCTGCTGGTGCCGTATTTAAGCGATCAAGACATGAAATTAATTCAAATCTTTTAAACGGTCTGACAAGAAATCCCATGGCAGTTAATCTAATAGCTTCTATTGCAAGATCAGCATCTTTCTTGTCTGAAACAATTAAAAAATGTTTTCCGACAAGATTCTGACTAACATCAGTTAAAACATCAATAGCGTTAGTTTGATCGTTTGAAAAATCCAGAATCACCAGGTCTGTTTCTTTATTTATCTGGTGAGTATTCTGATGAGATATTTCAAACTGGCCTTCCCAGACATTTGAAAATGTGTCCTGCCAGAATTTGGTATCGTTGACTTGTGAAATTACAACTACTTTAAGCATGGGTTAATTTATGGTATTTATGACTACTTATTAATAATCTGCCCTTATAAAATATTCGACAAACAATGTAATTCAAACAGGTGTGAAAATGATCACACGCATATTTATATAAATCAGATCTGATTTTCACAGATAAAAGGGGTAGCCCTTTTGGAGCTTGTTTTTATAAAGGGAACCAAGGGATTCCCCTACGTCCTAAAAGATATGAAAATCATAAAATCACTGATTGTTTTAATCTTATTTATCTCTTCAGAGTTATGCTCTTTTGCAAATGACATTGAAATTGAAAATAAAAATCATGATTTTCCACTTCCAAGAGTTCAGGGTTATATCACAAATAAGATTTACAATCCTTTAATGCTTAAAATCTTTGATATAGATGAAGGGTTTTTTTACAATTCTGAAAGAAATTTAGAGGATGATACATTTTCTCCAAAACTTGACTTAAAGATTACTGTAGAAAATATCTCAGACTATTTACTTCCACTGGTCGATGAAAACAAAGATGGAAATATTTTTATTCCTGAGCAGACAAAATTATCTGGTTATATCAGTGAGATTCAGTCCCCCAAAAAGTTTAATAAAAGAGGATTTTATAAGGTAACCTTTAATAAAGCCATTTGTCCTGATGGTGAAATAATCTATTTAAAAAATAAAATTACCTCTAGACAAAATCAATCTGTGTATAACCCCCTACAGCATGTCGGTAAAAGTGCTCTTGGCTTAGTAGGTGGTTCACTAGCAGGAACTTTGTTTTCTTATGGGCTTGGAGGGCTGGGACTGGTGGTTGCAACTCATGGTTATTCATTGGCGGCAGGAGCAGCTGCCGGAGGTTTTATCGGAACATTAGCAGGAGCAGTAGCAAAAGGTGAAAATGCAAAAATCGCACCAGGACAGGAGCTTCTTATAGAACCAGTAAGTGATGCAAGCATTGATCAATTAAAACAAATCAATTGCATAGCTAAGACATTGGTGGCTGAAAATATTTCAGATACGATAAATATTAAAAATAAAAATGTAGATGTAGAAATTATCTCGGTGAAAGAAAAAACAGATTTCATAGGAGAAAATAAAATTAAGCTTGGAATTAAGGTTACAAATAAAACCAGTCAATGCTTAAGGCTGAGTAATTTTTACCTTCGTGATTCTCAGGGTCGTGAGTATAATGCTTCTTTTATAGATCTAAAGAATGATTTTTTTGAAGAATTCCCTCCAAATGAAACCAGAATATCAATGCTTGAGTTTTTTGTAGACTATCCAAAAGCTGCACACTGGCTGGTATTAAAAAATAATGAACTTACTGAAGAAATTGGAAACTGGAAAATTAAAGGATAATTTTTCAGTAATGCTTAAGCAACTAAGCAACCAATAAGTTCTTCAATTTCTTTTCTTAAAGTTTCCTTGAAGTCAGGATGGCTTATTGAAAGCATGATTGAAAGAGTCTTATGTCCGGTTGATCCATGGTTAATTTCAACTTTCTGGATAATTGGATAGTTACATTTTTGTTCTCTTACTACAGTAATGACTGCGGATTTAATTTTTTTAATTTTATCCGGCTCTTTAAGTTCAATTACTATGAATCCTTCCTCCTCATATTCATGATCAATACTTAGCTCTTTAACATCCTCATCCATTGGAAGTCCACTATCACGCAGGTCATTTAGAAGGTCTCTAATAACATGGAAAAAGCTCCTAACTCCGGAAACATATATACTCCCAGTCAAGGTCATTATTGCTGCCATAAAGCCTCCAATTCTTTTCCTGATTTATTTCTTAAAAATCAGTCTAGCATAAATGTACTAATTGGTGTTACAATTTTTATTATCTAGTTAAAAGTATTTTACAAAGTAAAAGTCATCATTCAATTTAATTTTGGAATTATGACTGAAAAATATTGTTGCGATTTTTGAGATGAAAATGTTTTCCTGACCGGTTGATATTCTTCTTCTTGCTAAATTTTCAATCATTGGTTATTATTATTCTTAATTCAAAACACTGGAAAATTTAAATGGGATTACATAGAACTAGTTCTGTTGCCTTGCAAAATTTTAATAGACTTCAAACCAGAAGACATTTTCTGGGTAATTTTCTGCGTGCTGGTGCTCTTGCATCTATAGCTTCTTTAGTTCCTGGGGAAATGCTTCTGGGAGCAGAAACTAATCCAGGAATAAATAATCGAAATGATGATCCTTGGGTACTGGTCCCAATTCCTGGTGCAGTTCAGAGGCCACTTGTTATTGTCTGGGGACAAGGCGGACCAAGTCATCTGGATCTTTTTGATCCAAAACCTGATGCACCTGTAGAATACAGGGGACCGTTTAAATCAATTCCTACAAGTAAACCAGGACTAATGTTTTCAGAACTTCTGCCTGAAATGGCAAGTGTGGCAGATGAGCTAAGAATAGTTAGATGTCTTTCAGGAAATCAGTCTGAGCATGGAAGAGCTGTAGCTCTATCAACTACCGGAAGTACTTCATTATTAAATGACAGAGGAGATAGTTTATTTAACACTCCACAACACGACTCGGCTCAGGTAAAACTTTCAAAAGAATTAATGAGAAGAGGATTAGGGTTAGTTGTTTTGGATTCAAATGCTGGGAGAGAGGTGTATGGAGGGCTACAGGCAAAAGATTCTTCCTCTACTCTAGTTCAGTGTGATTTTGATCAGGGGATTTATCCTTCACCATTTGGAAATAGTGCAGGTCTAGAGCGAATAAGCCAGGTGCTAGATCTTAGAGGAAAGTTTGATCATGATAGAGGAAACAAAATTTATGGACAAGCTGGAGAGAGAATGGATGAAGTATATGCTTCTGCCCAGAATGTACTTGGGAAGAATTTTGGTAGGGCATTTGATTTAACAAATGTTCCTCCTGAAATCAGATCTCGTCTTGGGAATTCACCTGCTGAAAACTCAGCAATAGTTGCAGCAAATCTTGTTAAATCCGGCGCAAACCTGGTAATTTTAAATATGGGATTTTTTGATAGTCACTTTAACATCCAAAGAGATTTAAAAGATGGACAGGAAGTTGAAATTAATAAAGTAAGCTTTTTATTTGATCCAGATAATCCTGTTGAGCAACCTCCAAGGGAAAAAATATTTATTCCTGGACTGGGACCTACTTTAGATAGGGTTTTAAAATATTTAAAAGATGAAATAGGTGACAGAGCTGTAATAGTTTTTGCCGGGGAATTTGGCAGAACGCCAAGAATTAGTGGTTTAGGGAGGGATCACTGGCCAAATGCATATAGCATGCTTATGATGGGTGCTGGAGTGGAACCTGCAGTAATCGGAGAAACAGATAGTAAAGGTGCAGAGGTTATAAGCAGGGAAAAATATGGTCCGGAGACTGTACTTGAATCTGCAATTAATGCAGCAGGATATATGAGGGTGAAACTTAGAGCTGGAATTATTCCTGAATCACCTGAAAGATTTCCTACTCAGGACGGTTTTAAAGATTTGCATAGAAATAAAAACGTTTTTATGGCAAGATCAAAGCTTCAAGCAGGTTAAATAAATCAATTTTCTTTGTCTAATTTTAAAGAAGCAGAATTTATGCAGTATCTAAGTCCAGTAGGTTTTGGTCCGTCATTAAAAACATGACCCAGGTGTGCATTGCATTTTGAGCAGACCACTTCTGTTCTCTGCATTCCAAGTGCATTATCGGAATGACATTCTACATTTTCTTTTTTTACCGGCAAGTAAAAACTAGGCCATCCTGTGCCGGAGTTAAATTTTGTTTCAGAAGAAAAAAGATCGTTCCCGCAGCAGATACATTTATACATTCCATTTTCTTTGCAGTCATGATATTCACCTGTAAACGGTTTTTCAGTCCCCTTTTCACGGGTGACATGATACTGCTCACTGGTTAATTCTTTTTTCCACTGTGATTCGGGTTTTGAGATTTTGCCCTTCATGAGATTTATGATAGCAAATATGTGCTTTTAGATAAAAAACAAATTAGCAATGACATTTAAACTAGCTAAAATAATTGCTTTTTATTTATGCCAAAGTATATAATGAAAAAACTTTAAGAACTATATTTTATGTCAAATACTCTTCAAACTTTTAAACCATTACCTTATACACATGCTGCATTTCAGCTTCTGAAAAGTGGTTGGACAATGCCAGATGGTCTTGATATACCTTGTTTTACTGATGGTGATGGATTAGAACTCACTGCCAAACTTGACCTAGCTGAACAAGCACTAGGAAGAGTTGAAGGAAGAATTGCTGGTTCAGGTTCTGATGCAGAACAACTAGTTTTGCATAATATGTTTCGTTTACCTTTGCTTGAATTAAGACAGCGATTAACAGACGAAGTACGTGAGAACATGCCTAGAGAAATCATTCCATATGATGATGCTAGACGGATAGTTGAAGAAATTCTCTATGCAGCAATTTTACAAAGAACTGGAAATAAGCATCTACCTGTAAATGTAATTGACAGCTTTGATGATGAAGTTCAGTTTGTGACTGACTGTGTATTAAATTCAGAAGGACAGGATCATGATACGCATGGAATTAGTCGTATACCTGATTATGCTCAGGCAGTTTTAGATGGAAAAATTAATACGCGAGGGAAAGTAGTATGTGTTAAAGATGTTTATGGAAAAATGTGTTTTAAAGGAGATGGAACATTTGGACAGGTGGCTGCTCAGATAGCTCTTCAAAATGGTCTTGATCGTATGCGTAATTTACCTCCTGGTTCAGTAATGGCAGTTACAGTCCGCAAGGCTTATCATGCAGGAAGACTGGAATATTTTGAGAGACAAGCAGGCGAAAACGATTGCTCTTGTTTTGCAATGCTTAATGTAGGCGGCAAACGTACAGGACCGATAAATACTGCCAGAGCATGTTATGGCACTAATCCTTTGGCATTTGAAGTACCGATTGGTAATGGAGAAGTATGGGTATTCGACACTGCAAGTACTACAAGACCTGAAGGACATGTAAATGTTTCTAGGCAAAATGGTTTTAAACTTCAAGTAGGAATTTTAGAAACAGTTGAAGGTTTTTCTACTACTGACCCAGCTGAATTATATAGAACAGATGGCAAGGCAGCCTTATTACTACCAATGGGCGCAGATCATGACAGATATAAAGGAGCAGGAATAGCTCAGGGAATTGAGCTTGCTGTTGATGCAATTAGTGAAAGACAACCAGGAGAAGAAACTTTACTAAAAAATAATAACCTTGTACTTTTCCTTTGTAAAGGAGACGAAGATGTTTTTAGAGGAGTAAGAGAAAGAGTTGAGCTTATTGAAAGTTCTCCAACTGTACCTGGTAAATCTATACGAAGACCAGGTGCTCATGGTTTAGAACAACTAAGAAGAGCAAAAGAAGAGGGATTACGTGTAGCTGCAAAAACCTGGAAAGAAGTTTCAGATTTGCATGGACAGCTTTGTGGTAAAGCATAATATAAATTATGTTAAGTGCTGAAGAAGATTGTTTTATAAATTGTCCTTTTTGTCTTGAAAGTATTGCGGTTAGAATTGATCGTACCGGTGGGCAAAATCAATTTCTTACGTATGATTGTGAGGTATGCTGCAGACCAATTACTCTTCAGGTAGAAATTAATGATGATGGAAATATAAATATAATGACTGAGAAGGAATCTTGATTTTATTTCTAGTTTTAAACAAGAACTGCTTCTGGTGCTTTAACAATTTTTCCCACAACTTCTTCAACACTCTCTACATTCTTCTCCAGCCATTCTTTCCCCATAAAGTGTCTTCGGGTGGAGAAGAAGGCTGCCGTAAAACCAGTGGCAAGCTCTTGATAGAGCCTATGGAATTTTCCAAGGAAAGTATTGTCGGATGGGAAAAATTCTACGAGTGGAAGGGCTATGTTTAAGGTGTTGGCGGTGAAGCCTAAAGATGCTAGTAATTTGTTATTGCTTTGAGATTTCCCCCCTTGATAATTAATGAGTGCCGTCAAGCTGAATCTAAATAAATAATCGATATGTTGGGTCATTGTTCCAACACTGGCGAGAAAATTAATTATTTTGTTCTCTCTATTAACCAGTTTGAATGAAGCCTTTATTATATTAAAAACAGATGTTGTAAAGAAACCTGTTATTCCACAGATTGGTGCGATTATCTTTTCAATTTCTTTAGCAGCCAAATCTTTTTCTTCAATATCACTGTCAAAGAGATCTTTTAAAAAATAGATAAGGTTTTTATTTGGGAATTCCCAGTTTGATCTATTTAAAAACAATCTTCCTCTCCACCAAAGTGCATTAGCTAAATGTGAGATTGAATTATAACTTTCACTTGCTCTTTTCCCTAATAAATTAATTATTGGTAAAGCAAATGGATTTACATTCTTTTCTATGAAGCACGCAACTTCGCCAAATTTTGCTGCAAATGGTCTTTTATGAATATCTTCTCCTAGGTCATCATCTTCTTTTCTGGAATAAAGACTATACTGAAAATAATTTCTAAATCCATATGCAATAGACTGTATAAATCCAAAGAATTTATTTAAAAATGATGTTTCATCTGTACAGGCTTTTATACATCCACAGGTAGTACCTATTAATCCAGAGGCTATACTAAATGCTCCAGTAGTTTTATTTGCATTTGCCCAGTTTTTATTCCCGCCCCAAACAAAACTTACAGGGCTAACTCTATTCATAAATTAGCCATTCCCAAAAGCTAATTTCTACAAACTAAGGTTTTATCGGTGAAAAAGTTAAGAAAAAATGCTTCAATGTAAAAGAAAATTCACAAAAGCAAGTATTTCTATTGTCTTTGATGATATATCCGTCTAAAGTAAATACGGTAAAAGTAGGTGATCTGGTTAAGAAAATGGGAAACACAATAATAGAATATAAACCAACTACGCCTAATGCGGAGAGATTGATAGCGAGAGCTAGGCAAGTAAGTGAAGGTAATCTTAGTGGGATACCACAGAAAACAATCCAAAAAAGAGATCTTAATACTGATTCTGGTAGAGCTGCATATGCACGATATTTAGTAACTAGTGCACAAGAAATTGATCAAAGTCAGCAATGGTGAGTTGATAGATATCAATTAACCAGGAGAAATCATTAAATAGAGTTTAGTTTTAAATAAAAAAAATATTTAGCTGTTATAGAATCATTTATACTTGCCAGGAGGGGATGATTATTGCTCTTGTTTAATGACTATTATTCTGTTAAATTTTAAATTATTACTTAGGAGAACTTTATTTGAGAACGATTAAAAGATTACCAAGCTCAGTTAAAGAGGCGTTGGTTACTGTTTGTGGGAAGTCTTTCTGGCTCAAGGAACCTCTTTGTAATATTTTTCGAGAAGCTGGGGTTCCAGAAGATGTAATTAGCGAATATTATGATGAGCCTAAATTTAAGTTTGCCAGACATGTTATCGCTAAATTGGAGACTATGGATGAAGAAGGATGGTTAATGCAACAAAAAATACTAACAAAAATATGCAACCTTCGAAACCTTATAGAAGATGAAGTTCCAAATAGGAATGCAGGCATAGATGCATTGCGTAATCTTAAAACATTAGCACTTAAAGAAAATATGATAGTGAAAGTTGAAAAGGATAAGAAAAATATTAAATTGCAGGAACATAATGATGCAATTAAGAAAAAATCAGCTAGAGAATCGAAAATTAAAGAGCTATTGGATAAATTTAATGATCTAATCAAATACGATAATCATCAAAGTAGAGGGTATTCACTTGAAAATCTTTTATATGAACTATTTACAGTAAATGAAATTGAGTATCATCCCCCATATAAAACGGAAACTGAACAAATTGATGGATATTTTCATTTCCAGGGCTTTGATTATATTGTTGAAGCTAGATGGCGAAAGGAGCAGCCTCATTCTCAAGAAATTGGTGGATTTAAATCAAAAGTAGATAAAAAGTTTCAAAGTACTAGGGGGCTTTTTGTCTCGATTATGGGTTTTCGAACAGAAGTAGTAAATGATTATTCGAAAGAAGGTTCAAAAATATTATTTATGGATGGACGTGATCTTGTGTATATATTAGAAGAACGATATTTATTGCAAGATGCTCTGAAACTAAAAATTGAGAAAGCAGTAAAGGAAGGAATCATATTTTACCCTTTATACAGTTAACAAGCTCTCAACTTATCTCCAAAATCTTTTTTAGGTCTGAAAGATAAGGTTTAAATCTAGGTGTAGGATTTTGTTCAAGTGCCTTATAAAAAAGAAGTTGATATTCTTTTGGTAGTTTTTCTTTAAATCGTTTTGCGAGATCGATGCAGTAACTGTCGCCGTGTTTGTTAAAGACACCAGCTAAAACAAACTCTAAACCATTAATCTTATTCTGTTCACCTTCAGCTGAATTGTATAAAACCTTAATATAATTATTAAAGCAATCAAAATCTAGATTTGGTTCTACATCAGCAATAAGCCTTAGCAAATTAGCTAACTCACTTCTGTTAGATGAATTTTGCCAAAGTAGGGTGCGAAGATTTGAGAAATGATCATAGAACTTTCGAGAATAATTTAAAGTGCAAAACAAAGCATTGGTACAATTAACAGTTTTAATTTTCCTTAATTCCTCAAGTGGTAAAGTAACAAGTTCTTTAAATACTGGCAGTGCCTCTTCTAGATACAATTCAGATGCAGCTGAAATAGCAATAACTCTGTAATCTTCATCTTTCATTAACTGTACAATTGCATTTGCAAGTTTGTTCTTTAATTTTGGATCTTTCATGGTAAGGTAATGCCCTTTTACTGCGCTTATATTTCCTTCTTCAGGTGTTCCATATCCCTTCACATCATAAAAATCACAACTATCACAAAGCATTTTCACATATTCAACAGGATTGTCTTTATCTGTAAACCTCCAGACATAGTTTCTATAGTCTATTTTTTTACCTCTCATGTCCCCTCACTCTGCAACATCAATACCTACCGCGTGACCACTAGTTATGTCAGCAGGAACTTTATTTGAATATATTTCATATAAACCACCAAAAGATTTTCCATTATATAAATCTGGATTGTTTGGTGATGGCACATATTTTCTTCCACCAGCAGATGAAACAGGTACATAAAAGTCTATATTTTCTTTTGAAATTATTACTTCTATGTGTGTTTCTAAAGGGTCTAAAGTATTGTAATCAAGAGCTACACCGTTATCTCCTGTTATGTATTCTTTTGTCAATTTACCAGACTGTCTTAGCTCCTGAATCTTACTTGTATCAGTCCACCATCTTATGCCAGATCTTGTAGATAACTCACCTTTAATTTTTGATGGATTCAAAACTCCACTTTTAATATCAGCAATAATTGTTTCATAAGCTGCCTCTTCATACTCTGTCCCCTGCAAATGATATTTCTTAAAATCCGATATTTTCATAAAAGTTGATAATCTTGGTGGTACTTTAGTTGGTGGAATTACATCTCCAATTAATATTAAACCTTTATTTGCAAAGTATTGATTTAGTGAGCTTACTGTTCCATTTACTCTTTCTGAGATTGCATTTTTAATAGTTTCAGCTAAGTCTTTTCCAAGGCTTTGTAATATTGATTGAAATCTTTTATCTATTAAATTATTCCTTAAAACCCCAGTCTCATATCCACCTGGATCTGTCTCATAGATTTTAAAGAGTTCTTCTTGTTGCTGCATTTTAGCTACTATATCATTAAATAACTTCAGAGCATTTAACTTTATTGAGCTTATTTCCTCCTGTGTTACCCCAGTCCAAAGTCTTTGGAAGTCTTTAAATATCTCTCCTGTTTGTATATCATCTACTGTCTTTAATACTCCGTCAAGCCCATTTTTAAGTCCAGTCTTAATAACATCATCCGTTGCATTATTTATCCTGCTTACTTGTTCATATATTGCATTAGCTAGATCTTTATGTCCTTGTTCACTTAATATCTGAGCTTGTTTTACACCCTGAATTGTATAACTTAGATTTGTTAATCCTTTTGAAGCAAATCCAATTACTACAGATAGTCCTACAAACTTTCCTGCTTCTCCAAAAATATATCCAGCTTTAAATGAATCACTCTCATTAAAATATCCAGCTAATTTATTCTTTATATCCTCTATCTGCACCATTACTCCAATAGCACCGAGTTCAACCAGAACACCGGCTGTGTATATATTTATCCATGCAGCTCCTGTTGTAATAATTACTCCAGATGCTACAGCAAAACCAATTACAAAGCTTGCTAATATTGGGTTGCGGTGTATTTCATTGTAAAGTTCTACATAAGATTCTTTTATTCCTCTCATGAAGTCTTGAATCTTAGTAGCAATTTTTACTTCTTCTTCTTGTGCTTTGAAATCAGGGAAGATATTTTCTTGACATGAACCTTTGTGAACCTGATATTTAAGATTCCCAATATCGCTATTTTTTATACAGTTATATTGATTAACTAATGTTCCAAATGCATCCCGAGTTTTTTCCGTGTAACCATTTTGATCTAGATCTTGTAAGAATCCTAAGTCGTATAATAATTGATTTAATTCTTGAACAGATATTGTTTTTCCATCAACAGTGACTTTTTTATCATTAATGTCTCCAATTGAAAAGAGAGAATCCCCCTCCACATTCTTAACGCTGATATTTTTCTTATCAGCAAATATTACATTTTCATTTGTAGTTATGTTAATGGCTGGAATACTAGGAGTAAGATTAATTTTTTCTTGAATCTTTTCAAGGAATTTCTGCTCACGTTTCAATTTAACTTCAAAAGTTGAAATGTCAGGCGGTAGACAAGAGAACTTATATGTTCTTGTGAGTTTGTTTTCGCCAGTTATTATCGGTTTGCAGTCATTTGGATTTGGAGAGATGATTACTTCATAGTTATCACTGAAAGTATTGTTTGAAGCTGTAATTTCACATGTGGTGGATGAAGAATTATTTAGATGCTTGCATTTTGCCTTGATAATCCTTAAATAATCAAAAAGTGTTAATGCTTTTGGAGTACTGTTATATTCCAGATTTTTATCAGTACATGCTGTTGAATATTCTCCATAAAGCTCTATTGGTCCAAAAATACTTCCGGATAAAAAGTCATCTTTAAATCCAATTACATTCTTTAGATTAAAATTAAGGAGGTCTTTAAAGTCAATTTGTTCAATAAGATCTTTTCCTTTTGAGGCTATCTTAATAGGATTTACTTCAAGAGGTTTACTGGCTATCGGAATTATATTTTCATTTTCGAAAGTTTTAATTCCATAGTTAATAACACTTTTCTTGCAGTTATTAAAAAGATTTAATCCATCCTGTAGATTTTGAGGTTTAGTAACTGTTGATGATATATTTGTTTTTCCTGTAATAAAGGTTCCATCAGCTGGTGAGGTAATTTCAGCAGCAAAACTTCCTTCAATCTTTCCAAATGTAATTTTTACAGGATAATTTATTCCTGTAGGGTTAAAGTAATCAGGCGGAAAGAGGACTGGGATCTCAAGATCTATTTTTTTAAGTGATTTTGGCTTTAAGTTAGTTTTAAGTTCAAAAACATATTTTCTTGGATCATTTGAGTCAATAGTCTCAGAAATTACTTCAATAATAGGTGAAGCAGGCTCGATTAAACCTGTCCATTTTTTATTCTGGAGATCAAGTTTTGGTTTTCTTTCCTGTGTGAACTGAATATTATCAGAGACAATCACTTTAAATCTAATTTCATTTCCCTCATCAAATTTAAGTTTTTTGGATGCTTGTGCGATTTCAGTTTTTATATCTGGCTTTCTTATTACGTTTATCTTGTAAGTAAATATTTGAGAGGTAAGGGGATTATTTGAGTTTTTTCCAAGATTTGTACCATAAAGACTTAAACTATCTTGGCTTGAATTAATAGTGAACTTAAGTTCATAAGAACCGATATCCCATTGTTTTAATAAATCAGAATTAGATAAAGAAGTGTCAAATAACGCAATATCTTTTTGATATTTGTTTACTGGTGTTGTGTTAATGATTTCAGCATTGCATATATGTCCATCAAGTCTTGTACAGGCATCAAAACAATGATTTAGATCTGCTAGTGAATCGTAATTGCAATCTGGTTTTTTATATTGAATACCAAAACCTTGAATATTAAAACATTTATCGATAGCTTGTCTTGAAATGTTATTTAAACTTGCAGTAATGTCTACTGGTTCAGAATTATTCTTTGAAACAGTAAGCTTATGTGAATCTATTGCAAAAAATGTTTCCACCATATTATGTTCTTTGCCTGACTGTCCAAGCCCCCCATCATCGTTAAAACAGCTAAACAACTGAAGATCAAAAGGTTCTCCTGAGATTACATCTTTTGTGATTTCAAATAAGTCATAGATGTGTTCAGATTTATTTGAAATTATTGATGGTGATTTAAAATCATTGCTAATTTGATTTTCAGCTCTAAGTGTAGAAAACACATTATTTTGTTTATTTATGAGTAGTGATTCTTCGCTTGTATTTCCTGCGAGATCAGTAACTTTGATAGTTACGTTATGATAAGTTTCAGATATGTTACTGATTGTTTTTGTAAACTTATGCTCGTTGGTTTCTTCTTGGATAAGAACTATTTCATCGGAGGATAAGATGATAGGAGTATTCTCATCAAGCTGTAACTCAACTTTTTGTAAATTATCTTCGACCAGATTGCCCGTTATTATTACTTCGAAATTATTTTGAGGGTTTACTGAAGCTAAGAGATTGCTGATGGATGGATTTGCCTGATCCACCACGATCTCCCTTATCTCACTCATCCATATTTCACCTGAGCTGTCAGTAGTTTCAAAATGGTAAATGTTTTTACCTTCTGAGAGAGAAAGGGTTTGTAAAGAATTGCCTGGATCCAGCTCTGTAACATTTTCATTTCCATCTTCATCTTTTACTTTAATTTTTAAGCTGTTATTTGGATCATTTGGATTAGGAAAGAGTGCAAGCACCATGAAGGTTACAATGGGTTGGTTTGTAAATGATGTAGTAGAGAGATCATCAAGCAGATAAACCCCTGCTTGTCCTGTGCCAGCTGCAGTAATATCAGCCACATTAAATGTAAATGTCCTTCCGGATTCTAAAATGAAGACTTTTAGTTTGGGCAGATAAGTATTTGGTTCTGTATATGTATGAGTAAAGGTTTTAGATTTTAATTCATCAAATGTAATATCTGCTTGTTCTTTTGTTCCATCTCCCCAATCAAGCTCATATTTTGTAACTGTGGCATTTACAGATCTTGCAGTTGCAGAATCTATCATTAGATTTACTGTAAGCGGCACAATTCCATTTAAAGGCTCTGCTTTTAAATCAAAAAGTACAAAGTTCGGCTCAGCGTTAAATGTTATTGTGCCTGTACTTGCTTCCCATGTTTCAGTGGTCCCGTTCATGAATCTGGCAGAGACAGTAAGTTTTGGCGTGACAGATCTTCTGTCTATGAAAGATTGTCCGTTAAATGATCTTTTACCGTCGTAGTAAATATGTGTAGGATTTGGACTTGTACAATCTTCCGGAAGTTCGCCGATACGCCCTATCGCCCCACCGCCGATTCGCATACAAGAACTATCGCCGAAATCCCATTTATAACTAAGTGTAGGATTTCCACTAAGAACAGTGACATTAGATTTGAATTTTACGGGTATGCCATCCTGGCTTGTGCCGGGGTCGTAGATCTTTTTATCTTGTGGGTCTGTGCTGGCAAAAACAATTATTTTCTGATGTGGATATGTTACAGTAACTGATTCAGTGGATGCAGTATCGCTTTGTCCGCTTTGATCTTGTACGGTGAGTTTGGCAAAATATGTGCCTGGGGAAAATAAACTTCCGCTTATGAAAGTCTTTTTGTCGTCTGAAACTTTTCCGTCCAGAGGCAATGAAATTACATTTTCATTTTGTCCTGCAATACCTTTAAATAATTCCCAGGAGTTATTTAGAGGATTTACAAAATCAATTGTTCTTGAAAGTTTTTGATTTGGATCATAGCTGTCCAGATCAATGAATCCGGTAATGAGAGGCGGCTTGTCAGCATAAAGTGGATATTTCTCAGAAAATATTTTTGTCTTTGCAATGGGTTTGTAATTCGGATAAACATAGACAGTGGTGCCGCTGTATGCAGCAATTTTTGTTTGAATCCCGCCTTCTGCCCAGTAAACATCAAGTCCTGATCTAAATGTAAGCGGTGTAGTGTCTGTAACGTTTGAATTGTTGTATTTAAATGTGGCATTATCAGAAGATGTTATTCCGGATTCACGCCCGTAACCGGACTTAAAGTTAAATCTTAGTTTTGATGCATATTCTGTGCCTTTTGAAACCACAGCTTTAAATTTAATTTCCTGGTTATCCTGAATTACTTTATTTGAAATTGCAGCAAAACCGACATTTTCACTGTTTGACTCTTCGATTCCAAATTGCAAAAGAACAGCAGGTTTTGGGGTGAAAATTAATTTATGAGAAGCAGGAATAAGATTTTCATTTGCACTGAGTCCCAGGGCTTTTGTGGTCAGATATTTAAATGCTTCAAAGCTTGAATAATCACTGCCAAAAGATGAGTTTCTGATTACCGATGCAATTACTTTATAATTTCCGGCTTTAGCATGAATACCAAGAGGAACTGAGCCTCGAAATACCGTGATAATATCACCGTTTTCGTTTTGAGATTCTTTAGTTCCGTTTAAAGTAATCGTGGATAAATTATTTGAAATGTTAGGTATAAAGATTATGTTTCCGTCAGGATCAAATACACCTATGTGTGCAATGTAAATTAAATTTGAAAGATTGCCGGATTTATCTTTTACCTTAAGCTCTATATCAAAACTGTTTCCAGGAAAAGGCTCAGGCGGCGTGACTTTAAATAAAGAAGGTATTATTTCAATTTTATCTCTCACAACTAAAGATAAAATTGAAGATGATTTTCCATCTCCTATAAGTTGTACTGGATATGTGCCTGAATTTTGAAATTTATCCGGTAATAAAACAGTTATTTGGCTTCCGGACACACTTGTTTTATTTGTAATTTCCCCGTCGAGATAAACAGTTGTACCCTGATTAAAATTTCTTCCGTTTATTGTAAGTGTTCTATTTTGTCCTTCCAGAGAAACTGAACCTGGACTTAAAGAAGAAATTACCGGTCCGCCTCCTATTGAAAACAATGCTTCTTCAACTAATAACTTATCTGATGACGGAGCGCTGAAACTTACTTCCAGATTATGAATGTCATTTGTAAGAGTGGAAGTATTTAAGTTTTCAAAGGTAAATGTACCTGGATATCCGCAATATTTATTATGTCCGATTGGAATACCGTCAAGCCTGAAATTCACGTCATTGCACTTTGTCGTGCTTAGTGGAATATGTGTAAGTGTCAATGAAGTTTTAATATCATAATTTCCATCCAGGCAGAAAGGAATAATGATTGAACCGTTTCCTTCTATTGTTGCGCTGGGAAAAGAAAGATATGTGTTGTTTCCGTTTAGTATTGTCGTTGAGTCGGCTCCAATTCTTCTCTGCGGAAGTGTTTTGCCAAGACTGCATGGATTTATTTGATTTGCTTTTATTGTGTAGTAAATAGTAGATGATTGTGAACCGTCTGAGTTTCTTACAAAAACAGGCTTTATACCGATATAACTGGCAAGACTTGCTGGTACTTTTACTTTAAGAAATGCCGGTGAGCTTTCAAATGGAGTAAGAGGATATCCGTCAAAATATACTTTTGAACTTTCTCTGAAATTACTTCCGTATAAATTAAGATCAAATGCTCCGCGACCTGCTGTGCTTTCAGTTTGAGAAAGTGAGGTTAATTGCGGCTGAGTAATCTTTGTAAATGTAAAGAAATCCCCGCTCCAGGTTTCAGGCGGCATTTCCTGTCCTGTACTATTTACTGGTCTGAACTGTACATATTTCACAGGATTTGCAGTGTTACTGTCAAAAGAAATTCCTGCACCATAAGCCCAGAAAACATTTCCAATTTTTTTATAGTCTACGTATATATTTGTACTTGACCAGTTTGCAAAATATTTGCTTATAAGTGATCCTTTTGTGCCTATTGAAAGATATCCATCTTTTTCAGCTATAGGGTAAAGAAGGAGTGAATTAGTCTTTGAAGGGCTTATTGAAATCCATGGATTACTGATTCCAGTTACTCCGGTTACTGAAAATTCGGCAGTTTGAAATTTTAAATTCTCTTCTTTTTTATTAATCAAATCATTTGCTCTAAGTCTGATTAAATTTTTTGGTATATTTTCGATTTCAATCTCTAATTTTTCATCAAGCACTAAAATATTTTTTCCACGTAAGTATGAATTACGTTTTTCTTCATTTTCTTCTAAAGTTCTGCTTTGTATTTCTCTGCTTACAGGACTTTCCTGGCTGTGCTCAATAATTACATCAGGATTGGGAGATGTATTGTTTAGTGATTCAATGTTACTTACTTCAATATTAACAATAACTTCTTCATTTTCATTATTTGTTTGGCTTACTTTTGCAAGCTGGTTGTTGCTTGTGTCTGTTGCAGTAAGCTTTAAATCATAGGTTCCGCTTGGGAGTTCTTTTGGAATTAAGATTTGTTCTTCAAGATAAATCTCATCTCTTAAAATCTTATCGTCATTATTAACTAAATCTATAACTTTTTCTTCTAGGATTTTCCCGCTTTGATCAATAAGAGTGTACCCAAAATTACTAAGTGCAACATTGTCTTTTAAAAAACAAGAAAGCTTTACACTGCTGCCAGGAGAAATAATTTTTGGTTCTACAGTAATTGGTCCGATTTCAGGTTTTTGATTGTCTTCTTGGTCAAAAGAATTCAATGCTTCTTTAACCATTGAATCTATTGATTCTTTTATTTCTTCTTCAGTGAGTTCATATGTCACCTGCAGTAAAGTTTTTCTTGTAAGCAGATTTTTATTATCCTCAGGTTCATTTGTAATTTTTATGCTGTTTGTTTGTGAATAACCGATTTTATTTTCATTATCTGCCACCACTAAAGTAGGTGTAAAGGTTCCTTCTTTAGAGTAAATGTGCTTTGGAGAGATCTCATTAGATTTTTCACCATCTCCAAAGTCCCACGTGAGAATTTTTATGCCGCCGTTTGCTTTTGGATCATAGCTCTCTGACCCGTCAAAAGCAACTTCAAGCCCTGCTTTGCCAGAGGTTTGTTCGCTGGTTATTTTTGCAATTGCAACAGGTGATTGATCCTGGCTAATTGTATAAGTTTCACCTAAAAATTTAGATTTATTTCCGTCTGATTTTTCAATTTCAAGGACAGGTGTGTATTGTCCTGGATTAGTAAAGGTAAAATCAAATGTTTCCTGATCATTTCCGGAAATAATGCTGCTATTTATTTCTTCAGAGACGTCTTTTAAATTACCTGAAACATCATAAGTTAAAGCTGACCATGACCATTTATATTTAAGCGGTAAGGCTGAGTCCAGTGGATCATAGCTGCCTTTTGCAGATAATTTAACCATTGCATTGGCATTGCCGGCAATCCCTTTTTCATCACCTTCCAGTTTAGTAATTTGACCGACTACGTTTTTATTTGGTCCGACTATGATATTTCCTGGATTTATCTTTGTAAACCTGTTATCAGATGTAGTAGCTGTAAGGGTTATAAGATAAACGCCCGGATTTTGATATGTATGTTTAATTTGTGCCTGAGTGCTGTCTGTGGTTTCAGTGGCACCGTCTCCAAAATCCCATTTTAATGAAACTGCCATTCCATCATAATCTTGGGAATTGCTGCCGTCAAAAGATACTTCAAATGGAGCACTTCCTGTAGTTTCAGCTATTGATGCAGATGATGTTGGAGAAGGCTTGAAAATATTAACTTCTGATTCTTTTATTGTTTTTCCATTCCTTATATCTGTGACAGATAAAATCACCTTATACTCGCCGGGGTTTTGATATTCATGTTTTGGATTTGTTTCTTCACTTTTTTCACCGTCTCCAAAATCCCAAAGATATTTAATTTCTTCCCCGTCCGGATCGTATGTGCTATTGCTTGAAAATTGAACTGTGCTTATGAAAAATCCGTTTTCATTTCTCTTTAATATATTTTCTCTTGGAATTGCAGTGACTTGGCAGATTGGTAAATTATTTAGAGGAAGAAAAGTAAGCTTTGAGCTGTTAATTACACTTTTAGCTCCTAAAGAATCTGTAACAGTTAAAGCAGGCTTGTATTTGCCGGCTATGGTGTAAGTGTGTTGTGGAGCTTGATCCGTGCTTGAGTTTCCATCTCCAAAATCCCAGAAATAAGATATAGAATCATTTTCAATGTCAAGAATCATAGAAGTAAAGGATACTGTTACTGGAACATCGCCGGAAGTTATGTTTGTTTCATAGGTTCCTTCCGGTGCAAAGTTCTTTTCCCTCACTTCAATCTCTTTTGTTATCTTTGAACTCTTCCCATAAGCATTAACGACATTTAAAGAAACTGTATATTTTCCTGGCTTTGAATATTTATGTGTAGCAACTGGATTAGTGGAAATATTTGGATTTTCATTTGAGATTTTGTCATTATCTCCGAAATTCCATGAATAACTTAATTCCTCTCCAAAATATTTTGCTAAGAGATCCTCTGTGTCTCTTCCGTCAAAAGTAACTATCTGCGGTGCTACGCCAATATTTGGTGCTGCATTAATTTTTGCAATCGGTACAGGATCAACCACTCTTACAAAAAGTCCCTGACTTACACTGCCTTTTGGTGGCGGATTTGTTACAAAAATCTCAAAGCTGTTTTCTTTATTTAGATAATTTGCCGGAATAGTAGCGATTAATTCTTTTGAAGATTTATATTCAGTATTAATTTTTAAAGTGCCTATTGAAGCGACAGCTTCTTTTGCAAAATTTTCACCATTTAAACTTACTAAAATAGAGCTTCCTGATTGTGAAATTGGAAGAAGATTTGGAGAAATCGCCTGAAGGAGTGGAGTTCCGTTAAATATTTTATAAGAAACGCTTGCACTTGAAGTTTTAATGAGATTACCGCTAAAAGAATTAAGAGAATAGCTTACCGGCAGCGAAGATATCTTTAGCAGGTCGGCAGTTTTTGAAAGTGAATAACTAACTGGTTTTGATGAGAGCGTAATGGTGGTTGGAAAAATTGAGGTGTTAAAACTAACTGGCAGCGAAGAAAGTTTAATAAAGCTTGCTGACATGGCTATTGAATAACTTACAGGCAGTGAGTTTAAGGTTATAGTACTTGGAAGTATTGAGGTGTTGAAGCTGACTGGAAGAGATTGTGCTTGAATAAGGTTGAAATTGTTTGAAGTATTTGTCTGTGCCTGAACTGGAATGTTTGAAATTGAAAAAGGATCAATTAACAAAAGCTTCATGCAAAGAAAAAGAAGAAAAATTTTTCTATACATGATTGCATGAGGCTTAAAAAATCTTGTAAACAGAAAAATTGAGAAAGATGTATATTTTCCCAGAAGAAGATTTATTTCAAAGTAGAAGAATTTTTTTAAAACGCATATTATAGAAACCCCATACCGTTTAAGCTTTGGACTATTTGTCCTTCGAGTAATAGAAGTTTGCATATTTTGCATATTATGTTCTTATCCTCTTGTCGTATTGCTCTTTGTCGACAGATAATATTACAGATTGACAGCAGGTACGTTATTAGTTTTCTTCCAAGCGAGCGCCCCAAATATAAACCTTTTGCAGCTTAGTATTGCCCAGTCCGCCTATGTAGATTTGTTTTGGGTAGGTCGTGATATTTGAGTTGCTGGTAAAGGTGAACTTTTGCCAGGCTGGTGTGACATTAGCTGTTATATATGAATAAAGGGGAGTATATTGCAGGTAATTATCTGCTATCCAGGAGTAATAATAATTTGCATTTAGTACAGATGAAGCTGCATTCGGTGCAATTCCAATTGGGAGTGAAACATTTCCGGAATCAGTTCTCATCCATATAGAGAAAGTGACGTTTTTATCTGCACCTGCCATTGAATCATAGTAAATATTGCTGTTAACAGGGGGCGAATAACTTTCCAGACTAAGATATGTAGAGTCTGAGACTACATTATCCGGATCAATTGCTGCATTTGATTTTGTTGTACTTCCCCACCAATTATCTTTTCTTTGCCAGCCTGCTCCGTATGTGAAATTAAATCTCAGATTATTTGGTAGAAGATTTCCAGGAGCATTTACAGCATTTCTGTTTGTTGTTTGAATATTTGGTTCTGAAGGAAGTTGTCCAAGAGCTGTGTTTGGTTCTGTTCCAGGCAGATATACTCCTGGTGCGGGAATAAATGGATCAGTTTCAGCTTTAATTACCTTTGTGCTTCCTGCTTCAACTTTTACCGGAATAGATGCAGTTCCTCCTGAAAGTTTTGCGCTTGGAATCGATGTCCCTGAAGTTCCGTCAGAATTTGTAGTGAGGAGTTTTACATTTGTTCCATCAGGAATATTTTCACCTTTTACTTCTACTGTTTGATCGCCGGCATGTGTATAATCCAGCGATAAATCAGGAATTGTGATTTCACCTTTTGGATTTTCTACTTCATTTCCTGCAATTTTTGTAATAGAGAGACCTGCTAATTTAACAAGCCCTGAAGCATTGCCATTGCTGTCATGGATTATTAAATTTGGTACCTGAAGGATTCTGCTATTTTCTACTATATAAAGATTATTTGTTTTATCCACCAGAAGTGTATTTGGAGAAAAGAGTTGAATGTTTTGTATTGATTTGCTTTCTCCGAATTTTATAGATTCAGTTCCGCCTCCTATTACAGTAGTAATAAGTCCTGTATCCTTAAAAATTTTCCTAATTCTATTTGTTGCAGCATCAGCTATATAAATATCACCGTTTGTATCTCCACATAGACATCTGGGTCCATACAGTGTGGCATATGCACTTTTTGCAGAGCCTCCGTCTCCAATATCTGAAGCACTTCCGGTTCCGTCACCGATAAATGAAGTGCTTGTGATTTGATTATTTTCTGGATTTTGATCTAATTTTTCTGTGTACGAAGACCATTGTGAATCTCTATAATCATTGCTTGCAAGATAACAGGTGTTGCTGTGACCGACTGTAAATCCGGTAACTGTAAGATATTGTGAATCAATTAAGGGATATTTTGGAGTAAAACCAATTCCGGATATTGATTTTTTTGCTGCATAAAATTCGCCTGTGTTTGTAAGCGGATCAAATTTTAATACTACAGAACCGTAATTAGTCAGGCTGCCGGTTATATAAAAAAATCTATCGTGGTCATAACTTAAATTATTTAATGTAAAGTTTAAGTTAGATGAATTTGGAGGCAGGAAATGATTATTAAATACAAATATTTCTTTTATAGTTTGGTCTTGAAGAGAGGCTTTAAGTATTCTTGGAGCTAGATTATTGTTTTTATCGACAGAGTACAGTAAAAAAAGATTTCCATATTTGTCGAAAATAAAATCTGAAAGTGGACCCAGATTTGCATCCTTGAAATTAACAGGGTTTGTAAAATCTGAAGCAGAGTTTCCTTTTGGTTTGCCTATTACTTTATATGTTTTGCCGTCTTTAAGATTTAATCTCGCTATTACTTTAAATACAGTATCAAAAAAGTAAATATTTTCTTCCAATGGATCAAACTGCGCTGATTTAAATCCACCAATATAGGCATCTTCTTTTTCAATGCCTTCGGGATAAAGCGTGTAATAATCCCCGCTTCCGGTTTTTGCATACAGAGAAATTCTAGCGTCAGATAAAGTTCGTTCTAATAATATTGTATTTTTGTCCTCTGTTTCTGCATGGACAGCAGTAAAATTTAATGGTGTAAAAACATATAAGAACACAAGCAAAGCTCCTATTGAAGCCTTAAGTGATGGACTTTGGAAGAATTTCATGATTTGATTACCTCTTTTTTTATTTTTTAGAACCGCAAACCGTTTTGCGTTTAGAAAATAATGCAAAAAAATATCCTTAATCTGCAATAGGGAAATGTCTCTGATTAGATTAAGAGAATAAATCTGTCTTTAATTAATATTCTTTATTTTTTTGCCAAATAAAATTATTTATTAAAAAAATATCAAGGGTAAAGTATGTGTTTTTTAACTAATGACATTCAAATCTTCTTTAAAATTTAATTATTCGGTGATGAAATGTTTAGAAGATTAAGATCGCATGTAACTGTAGGTTACATGTAAAGGAATTTTTGAAACATGTAAAATGAATATAAATGTTTTATGATCCAAAAATTCATAATCGAAGGTCCATCCGATTGAAAGAGTATGATTATTCTGAACCAGGATATTATTTTTTAACAATTTGTACACATAATCGTCAGATTTTATTTGAAAATCAATCATCGGTTGAAATGATTCAAAAATGGTGGCGGGCATTACCATCAAAATTTTTCAATGTACAAATTGATGCATTTATTGTAATGCCCGATCATATCCATGGAATTATCAATATAACCGTAGGGGCAGACCAACGTGTCTGCCCAAAATTAATACGGGGCAAACACATTGGTTTGCCCCTACCAGCAATTATTCAATGGTATAAAACAATGACAACAAACGAATATATTCAAAATGTTGAAAAATATAATTGGGTTCATTTCGATCGTAAATTATGGCAACGTAATTATTATGAACGTATAATCCGCAATGAAAAAGAATTAAATAGAAAACGTGAATATGTTATTAATAATCGTATTAAACATAAACAAAATAATCGTTAATTTATCCCGCACCCGCCATCAATACCCATCTTTTCAAAATATTTCTGGTGATACTCTTCGGCTTTGTAGAATTCGCTGGCAGGCAATATTTCGGTAACAACATTATTTTTATTTATTTTTTTCTTAATTTCTTCTGCGATTTTTTTCTGATTTTCATTAAAATAAAAAACAGCGGATCTGTACTGAGAGCCTACATCAGGTCCCTGGCGGTTTAGTGTGGTCGGGTCGTGGATTTGAAAAAAGAAACTGACTAGTTTTTCATATGATATTTTTCCTGGATCAAATTCTATTAATACTACTTCAGCGTGATTTGTGTTGCCCGTGCAGACTTCTTTATATGTAGGATTTTTTGTGCGACCGCCGGTGTAGCCGACTGCTGTAGAAATTACGCCGTCTAATTTCTGGAGGGCAGATTCTACTCCCCAAAAACAACCGCATGCAAATATTGCTTTTTCCATAAGAGCCTTTCTTATGTATTGATTATAACTACTAAATAGATATTGATGGAAGGACGGCGAAAAATAAGCAGGAAGACTATTAAAAATCAATAAAAATCTGGAAATCAATTTTTTTTGGACTATATATTAAACAATTTTAATTTTCATATGTGTAAAACACATGTTGTTACATTTAATTTCACACTTGGAAATGGATATAATTAAAAAACTAAATTAGTTTATAAACACAAAGAGAAATTATTTAAGATTCATATGCAAATTAAGGATGTAGTTAAGTATTTTAATACGCCAACTGTTCAGCGTGGAGTTATTACCAGACCGACAACAAAAGGATTAAGAGATCTCAAAGTTTCAGATATGAACCTTGAAGATTGGAGCAATAGAGAAGCTGCTAGTGGCAGAAACAGCCGGATTCCAATGTCTTTTGGGCAGATAGCAAGTATTTTTGCAAAGTCTGCTGCACGTGAAAATTTGCATATTACTTTGAAAGATGCAGGAACAAAGCAAGAATTAAGCAGAGCAGTAATGATTGCTCTTGCATTCAGCAGAGTAAAACCGAATGAGGATGCTGATAATCCTGATACTCTTCTTGTGCAGGCAGATTTAAATAAATTCAAAAGCAGACTTGCGCATGAGCTTGTTCATAATGATTTTGTTCCTGTATATGATAAAGCCAGTCCGGAAGATGCCTATGATCAGCATCTAGGTTATAGAACTGCCATAGATATTTTTGCAAATTCTTACAGAATGCATTCTGATTTTGACAGGCTTACCTTTTCTATGAAGAGGGATAAGATTTCTGATTATTTAAGAGATCCAATGTTTTTCAGGTTCGTAACGTCAAGAGGAGGAAGATTTACTGTGCATAGGGAAGAGCCGAATCATTTTCCCGGACCTGGAATTGTAGTGGAAGGTTTAAGTGCCAGTATGTTTCCGGATGGAGCTCTTGGAACAGAGTATTGGAGAGATCATGAAGAGAATCTTACGCCGCCTCAGGAAGTTAAACGTAGAAACAGAAACAGGCTAGTGACTCTGGAAGATGCCATAAAGGTCACTACTTTTGGATTATTCAGAGGAGGAATAATAATCCGGAATCCTGATTTCATGAAGATTCAGATGGAGCAGGGTAAGTGTTGGACTGCTGAACCTTTTTCACTTATTGTTTTCAATGATCACTTTGGAAATCCAAATTTAGAAATGGCATTTTTGGTGGCGGATCATAATGCTGAAGAATTTTTAGCAGCTCCAGTTCTTGCCATGACTATGGGAACACCATTGGATCCCACAAAAATAAACACCACTTTTAAGGATGAAGTATTAAATTTAACCTGGACATCAAACATAGGAGGAATGAACAGGGCAGTTCCGGTAAAACCTATCAAGGATAAATTCTTCCCCGGTTGCAGATTCCTGGATAAAGATGGCAGATGGTATATGAGTGATTTATTTGGACATGAAAGAATTAAATCTTTAGACGGAGAAACCCGAGACTGGGACGGGCATATGCATGTAACTCATATGGATAAAAAATATCATGGCTATTGGCAATTTGGATTTCCTTTAGAAAATCTTTTGCCTCATAAATTTGCACATGACCAGATCTCTGAATGTGCAAACACTGGTTTTGCATTATGGAAGATTTTAATGAAAGCCTTTGATGTTTATTCATACGGATATGATTACATCCCTGATAATCCGAACTATAAACTTGCCAAACCTTTGAGAATGCTGGGTGAGGCAATGAGATGGGGAATGTCTTCGGAGACTAGCGATAACAGACCATTTTTAGTGCCAATGACTGAAAATGGTTTTAGTAATGCATTGGTAGAAGAGTTAGGTGCAGTAGACACAAGATTAATGATTTGTTACAGAAGAAATAGAGGTACTTTCATGCTTCCAAACGGACACCTGGAAGATATAGCTTCTGCTACACGTGCAGAAGTAAGAGATACATGGCTGAAAAATTTTATTGTACCTGCATTTAATAATAATGCCAGGTTAGTATTCTTGCCAGGAAACGAAGTAGGTCCTACAATTAAAAACATATTAGGAGTTGGTAAATAAATGTCATTAAGATTATTACCGGTAGTTTTCTCTCTACTAAAAACAACCAGGCCATATTTAATGCCTGTAGCTCCACCGGAAGCGCCACCTGATACTCCTGAGGCACCACCAGAAGCGCCACCTGATGAACCAGAGGCTCCGCCTGAAGCTCCTCCTGATGAGCCGGAAGTTATTCCTGATGAACCTGTAGCGCCACCTGATGAACCAGAAGAGCCGCCAGATGGTCCTGAATCAGTTCCTGATCCACCAGAAGTTGCTCCTGAAGAAGTGCCACCTGACGATGGAGATAATGGCGATGGTCATGATGATGATGATGGTCATGATGGATACTGTCCGATTGGAACTCCAAAAAAAGATGATGATTAGTAGTTCTATTAAAGTGTGCAAAATAAATGAACTGCCTGACGGGCAGTCAAAATGTCTTCGTGTAAATGATAAAGAGGTAGCAGTCTTTAATGTGAAGGGTAAATATTATGCAATTGATAATACCTGCATACATGCTGGCGCGCCATTAAATGACGGACATATAGATGAAGAAAAATGCCAGGTTATTTGTTCTTGGCATGGCTGGGGATATGATTTAGCTACAGGAAAATGTGTTACTCATCCCAGGCAGGATGTTTTTGCCGGAAGCTATCCTGTAAAAATTCTAGGTGATGAAATATTTATTGAAATAAAATGACATTTGTCATTGCGAGCGTTAGCGAAGCAATCTTACATTGCAAATAGCGGCTATATTGTAACTCCTCATTCACAAAACCATGGATATGAGATTGCGGAGCCTGCCCCGAGCGAAGCGTTGGGGTCGCTACTGCTCCTCGCAATGACATAGTGCGGTAAAATATTTTCATGTCACTTGAACACATAAAAAAAACAGATCCTGAAATTTATAAACTTATAAATAAAGAAGTTGAAAGACAACAGTCAAACATTGAGTTAATTGCCAGTGAAAATTTCACTAGTCTTGCTGTTATGGAAGCACAGGGAACTATTCTTACAAACAAATATGTAGAAGGTCTGCCTGGAAAAAGATACTATGGCGGTTGTGAATATTATGATGAAATTGAAAAGCTTGCAATAGATCGGGCTAAAAAACTTTTTGGTGCTGAGCATGTAAATGTTCAGCCTCACAGCGGTGCACAGGCAAACTTTGCAGTTTTTCTGGCAGTTTTAAATCCGGGGGATACTATTCTTGGAATGTCACTGGATCAGGGAGGTCACTTAACTCATGGCTCAAAAGCAAATGTTTCGGGCAAATGGTTTAGATCTGTGTTTTATGGAGTGGATGATAATGGTTTTATAGATTATGAAGAATTGGAAAAAATTGCAAAAGCAGAAAAGCCTCGATTAATTATTGCAGGAGCAAGTG
>Ga0155197_113_pt1 | contig 67440 bp, 62 predicted proteins | sample RifCSPhighO2_02_FD_106165 | JGI IMG/M metagenome (GOLD analysis project Ga0155197, IMG submission 106165) | Candidatus Melainabacteria bacterium RIFCSPHIGHO2_02_FULL_34_12 | reverse complement strand
TGGCATGGCATATATGGCAGACTATGACTGTGATGATTTTGCAGAAGATCTTGGAATGGAACTTCAAGGTCACGGATTTAATAGAACATTTACTGCCATATGGAGAGATGGTGGTATGACTGGTCATGCTGTAACAGATGTTCATACTACAAGTGGTGGAATAGTTTTTGTAGAACCACAAAATGGAATGGTTATTAACCTAGATGAAAATATGGATGGGATGGTTGGCTTTTCAGATAGCATGCATTTAGGAACCTTCATGGCAACTGAAGGCATGACACATATAGAAGTTTATATGGATAGAGATTCAGCAGCAATGGCAGGTGCGCCTGTTGATTGAAGAATGACAAACAAAATCTGCCATAGAATTGAATCACTCTAAAGACTGATCCAAGATCACTCCTAAGCATGGAGGTTCATTGCCTTTCAAAGGGTATTGTTACTTTAGGAGGTAAAGAAAATGATAGCAAAAACAAAACAATTTACTGTTAGAGATTTTATGCAAAGAAATGTTTTTACAACTGAGCCAAATCAGACTATTTTCTCCGTGTCTGTTTTAATGGCTAGTAAAAATATTGGTGCAGTACCAATAGTACAAGAGGATGGAACATTTATAGGGATAATTACTGATAGAGACATAGTAATAAGGTGTAACGCTCTTGGAAAAGATCCAAATAGAACTAAAGTCTGCGAGTGTTTAACTGCAAATCCTACAAGGACAGTTCCAAGTCATTCGATTACAGATGCAGTAAAATTAATGTCTGATTTTGGTACAAGAAGATTGCCAGTTGTGGAAAATGATAAACTCATTGGAATAATTTCAATAGCAGATATTGCAAAAGCTAGTGCATTCTGCCCAAATGAAAAATATCCAGATGAAACTTGTATCTTAATAGATATAGCTAAAGAGTTACAAAAGTCCTCACACCTAGAACATAGTTGTATCAGTTGTCATCTGTAAGGGTTTTTCTTATTTAGAACGTAACTAATCCTTCTCTCATTGCTTTTACCGCAGCTTGTGTCCTATCATCTACACTAAGTTTATTTAAAATGCTTCTTACATGAGTTTTTACAGTAGCTAAGGTTACAAAAAGTTTTTCACCAATTTCTTGATTGCTTTTTCCATCAACAATTAATTTTAAAACCTCAAGTTCACGATCTGATAAAGGGACTATTGGAATTTGAAATGTGGGCTTTGTTATCTTTTTTTCATCAACTGAAGGAAGTCCTTTAGCAAAATCAGATTGTTTGATTTGGCTAATTTCTTTTCCATAAAAGTTTCTTAAAACTTTTTCAGCAACTTGACTAGAAAGCCATGCATTGCCTTCATAAACTGATTGGATTGCTGTATAAAGCTGTTCAGGTGCAGTATCTTTTAAACAATATCCATCAGCACCGCTTGCTAAGCTGGCTATTATTTCACGCTCAGATTCATGGCTTGTAAGCATAATTACTTTTATATTTGGATTAGATTCTTTAATCTTTTTTGTAGCTTCAATGCCATCAAGTTCTATTAAACCTATGTCCATGATTATTAAGTCAGGTTTTTTATTGTTTGCAAGTTCAACCGCTTCTTTCCCATTTGCTGTTTCAGCAATTATTTCAAGGTTTGGATACTTTTCAAGTGAAACTTTAAGACCAATTCTTGTTAGGACATGGTCTTCCACTAGCATTAATTTAATCTTTTTTAGTTTATCTTCTACCATTTATTTAAACCATACATAGATTTTTAAGGTAAAACATCATTCCTAGGGCTTAGATTACAGCAGTTTTCAGCTTATTTCAGGTATTTTAAAACTTATAATTGATCCTTTTCCACGTGTACTTTCTGCCCAAATCTTACCCCCATGTGCTTCTACAATTTGCCTGCTTAAATATAGTCCAAGTCCAGTACTGTTTGAATTTGAATTAGATCTTGTGGATTGCCAAAACCTCTCAAAAAGATTTGGTAAATCTTCAGCAGATATTCCAACACCATTATCCTGAACACTAATTATTACGTTTCCATCTTCGTTTTTAACTGCTTGAAGCTCTATTATTTCATCATTTTGAGTATATTTAATTGCATTTGTTAGCAGGTTTACTATTACTCTTTCTATTTCAAATGGATCGCATATAAACTGAAAACTTGTCTTTGTGACTTTTAGATTAATTCCTTTGTCTTGAAGAAGCGGTTTAACTTTATCATGTGCTCTATTTAAAAGTTTAGAGACTTCGATTCGTTCTAAAAGAAGTTTGTATGACTGTGACCCATATTTAAAAACAGACAGTAAGTTATTTACTAGTCTTAAAGTATGCTCGTTACTTTGAGTTAGTAGATTTAAAATTTGTTTTTGATTTTCAGTTAACTTGCCAAAATAACCTTCTTGTAAATGTTTGTAGCTGGTTTCTGCAGCAATTAAAGGAGTTTTTAAATCGTGTGTCATGGTACTAACTAAATCTTCAAGTTGTTTTGATCGTCTTTTTGCTTCTTCTTCTTGTGCTTTACGATCACTAATATCACGGATTACGCTAATTACCAATGTGCCTTTTTCTGTTTCAATTGGTGATATTGTTATATCTAGTGCAAATTCAGTACCATCTTTCTTTCTTCCGTAAAGATCAATTCCACTTCCCATTGGTCTTCTTACTGGATGTTTAGAATAATTAGCTCTATGGTCTACGTGCTTACTTTTAAAACGATGAGGTAGTAATATTTCAACAGTTTGCCCAATTAACTCATCAGGTCTATATCCAAACGTGCTTGTGGTTTGAGAGTTTATGTATCTAATCTTTCCTTCATTATCTACAATTACAATTGCATCAGGAATTATCTCAATCAGTTTGAAGAAATCAGCTTGTGTGGTTTTTGTATTTTCTAAATTAGGCATGTAAATTTAATGATATCTTACTTCTCCATTTTCTCTCACTTTTAATTATGTAGACACCACTTAGCTTTGGGGCTTTGATTAACCAAAAGGATGATTTTAAACAATCTTACGAAGGATAAATTAATAGCCTTTCTAGAACATTATATAAGTGGATATAACTTTGGTAATTAAAAATGAGTGAGATTCAGAACATAAACAGCATAGAGAGTTCTTCTCTGTTATCACCACCTGTGGATGCATTACTTTTAGAACATGCTTTTAAGTTACACAAAGGATCAGCTATTGTTCAACCCCTTCAGAAATCATCATTTCCCAAAGGACAACTACCTGGAATATTTCGGACATTAGAATCAATCACCACTAACTCTACATTACCAAACATACTAATAGGAAATCCAAGACTGTTAGCAATAGTTTCAAAGTTTCCAGCACTACTCAATGTATTGATTAATAATCCTGCATTATTAACCATATTGGAATTAAGACCCTCACTGATAGGCATAGCAATAACAAATCCAAAAATACTATATCTTTTAGCACAAAGACCAGCTTTACTTGCCTTGGTTTCAGCAAATCCTAGACTATTGAGTTTACTTATATCAAATCCCTCACTTTTTAACTTGCTTGTAAATAGACCGGGGCTATTAGGATTAATTGCAAAAAGCTCTGGGTTATTAACTCAACTAATAGCAAATCCAGATCTACTAACAAATAAAAATATTCCTACTCCGTTAATCAAGCCTCCGAAACAAAAAACTTTTATTCCAGAGAGTATGGAATTTGCCACTCGTCAATTAACTTTGAATAAATTACTACTAAAAAATAAACCTGCGGATAAACGATTTGTAACAAACCAAGTAAACGCTAATCTTAGAACATTGCTTTCAGGCAAAAGACTATCAAGAACAAAGATTGGAATTGTGTTAAACGAAATATTGAGTACTTTCCAGAAATTAACAAAAAATGTGACTGTATCTTTAAGAGCCTTGATTTCAGGAATACCTGTAAAAGTATTGCCAGCTAAAATAAATCTAAGCACAATTACACAAGCTCAGGCAAAAACACTAAATCCTGCTTTACTTGCACAAATAGGAGCTATTGCAATTACAGCAAATAAAGGACGAGTTATACCTACATCAGGCAATCCAGAAGATTGGGGAATTGGACTAGAAACACAATCAGAGAAACAGTTAAGAGTAGTACAAGAACCAGGTCCAGTGCATGAGGTTGAGGAAGCTCAAGAACCAAAATTAGTGAGGTAGGTTTGCAGATTTAGTGCTGTGATTTTTTCTTTTCACTTGTTATGGAGCTAATTACCGCAATAACAACAAGGATTATATATGAAGCCTCAGATATTGAAAGTAGCCTTGCAAGCCATCCAACCGGGTGCGGTATTCCATAGCCTAAAGAAGTACCAGTAACAAAACTAAAATAAAGAGCCTCAAAAAAAGTTTTAAGTTCAGGATTTGTACTTGCAATATTAGGAGTCAGTACACTCAATGCATAAAATATAAGTGCGAACAAAACCATAATTTCTAAGGCATTAAAAATTACTAAAAGTATAACCCTATTTACTGAAGGCCAATCTCCTTGTCTTCTGTAATTTCCTTTTACCAGGATAGATAACAAAACAAACATAAGATCAACCAATCTGAATAAAGGAATAAGAACAAGTAACAAGCCAAAATACTTAGCAAGACTAAGTAGACAACCTGAAAAGACAATGCACAAAATTTCAATTAACCACCATATGCCTATATAAATATCAATTGCTAGTGCTGAGTCTTTAGGTAACCACATAGATGGAGACCAATAGCGATGAGTTGCTAATATTCGCCAAGTTAATGGATACCATAAGCCAAGGTGATGTCCAAATTGTGGATCTTTATGATGTATTTGTTCTGACATAAATTGCAAGACGAAGGTTGTTTGACTTTGTACCAGCTTAAAGTTTACTTTAATAAAAAAAATCAATCTCGGGAATAGCCAAAAGGATGATTTTTGGTTTATAAAATCATCCTTCAGTAGGGGCTTACCATGGTAAGTCCCTACCTTAGAATGATGAATCTATTAGTAATTCAGGGCATTATATAGATAGATAAATTGAATTGAACTAGGAGATAAAACAATGACAATAGCAACAGAAACACAAGTTCAGCAAGTAATGCAAACAAACCTTGTAACTATAACCCCAAAAACAAGTATTTATGAAGCAGCCAAATTAATGGATGAAGAAAATGTAGGCACTGTGCTTATAGTTGGCGAACAAAAAAAATTACTTGGAATGATAACTGATAGGCAAATAGTTACTCGTGTTGTTGCACATAGAAGGGAGCTGGGAACAACAACAGCCGATGAAATAATGACAAGATGGCCTATGACAATATTCCCTGAGACTACTTGCAAAGAAGCATTGGACATAATGGGAAATTACGGTTACAGAAGATTACCTGTTGAAAAAGACGGAAAACTTGTAGGCATTATTTCATTGAGTGATCTTGCTCCTGTTGCTGAGTTTGATGATGAATGTATACAGGACATGGTTAAAGAGTTAAGTGATGATGCAAGATATAAATAGATTGTTGTGAAGATGTAGGGGCAGGATTTATCCTGCCCAGAAAAGGTGAAATAAGAAATTATACGAATGCTATATAGGAGGAGTGATCATGAAAAGCATACTCATAGCAATGGATGAATCTAAATCAAGCAAATCAGCCCTAAGTGTCGGAGTTGCTTTAGCTAGGATTTGTGGTGCAAAAGTAAAAGGACTTTATGTAGAGGATATTATGCGTTTACTTGAGTGGCAGCCTGCTGAACTTATAAGCGCAGGAATGGGCTTTTCTTCTGCTATTCCTGAAGCCAGACCGACTATTGAACAAGTAGAAGCTGAAAAAGAATTTATTGCTGAAGCCGACAGATTAAAAAAGAGCTTTGAAGAAGAGTGCAAAAAGTTTGCTGTGAACTACCAATTTTTTACTAAGAGAGGAAAGGTTCACGAAATAGTTGAACAAATGGCAAGAACAGTAGATCTTATAGTAGTTGGCAGGAGAGGAAAAACATACCCTGAAAATTCAAAAGAACCTGGACCAGTCACTGAAGACTTACTTAGAGCTACTACACGACCTGTACTTGTAGTACCTGAGAACGCAAAGGTGGAGAATACAATCTTAATAGCCTATGATGGCAGTCAGAATTCACAACGTGCTTTAAGCATAGGAGTTTCATTTGCAAAGCTCTTAAACTTTGAAGTAATCGTTATAAGCATTGCCAATGATATTGATTCTGCACAGAAGCCCTTGGATGAAGCAAAAGAATTTCTTGCACCTTATAAATTAAAAGCTACGTACGTTGTAGATTTTGGAGCTAGTATGCCATGGATAGGAATTGCTAAGCAGATAAAGATTTTTAATCCTGGGTTAGTTGCAATAGGCGCATTTGGTGAAAACAGGCTTATGGAATTAATTTTTGGAAGTACTACAAAAAATGTGTTGATGGAAACAACTTGTCCAGTATTACTTTGCAGGTGAAAAATGAAAAACAGAGAATTTTATATTCTTACTTTAAGTCAAAAAAATGCAAAATTGTTTCAATGTACATTTGATGACATTAAGGAAATTCATACCGGAAATATAATTTCTGCTTATTCCGAGACTGAAAAAGGTTTTAGATTAGAAAAACAACTTCAGTCCCATGGTAGTAGTGGGATAGCCGACAGAGGTGGTAAGAGAATGTTTCACGGTCATGGAGTAGGGACTAATTTTCATAAAGACACCATGTTGCATTTTTTTCACGTGGTTAATAAAGAAATTGAAAAATTGCTTTTTAATAAAAATGCACCCGTAATTTTAGCTACAGTAGATTATCTAATCCCGATTTACTTGAAAGCAAATAAATATCCACATCTTTTGGAAGCTACAATAAAAGGTAATCCTGATAGATTGAACATGAATTTACTTCATGACAAAGCACTGCAAATTGCAAGAGCTTATTTTAATAAACTTGAGAGAGAATCTTAGAGTTTAAATTTAAGTTGCAATTGGAGACTATTTTTGAATAGCTTTGAGCTTTGCTAATTCTTCAATATTTAGACTGTGATTTACGATAAGATCCATTTTGGGTTTTCTTGATTTAACTTTCCACGGTACAGGTTTAGCTGGATTTCCCTGTACTTTCGTAAATGGAGAAACATTTTGAAGAACAACACTGCAGGTAGTAATTACTGCACCTTCTCCTATTCTTATAAAAGGAGCAATCATTACCCCTGCACCTATTTTTACATTATCTCCAATAGTTACCCCAGGTCCTATTTTTACTTCTGCTCCTATGTCTGCATTCTTTCCGATTTTTACCCCTGGTGTGAGAGTAACAAATCCACCAAGTGAGGTTTTCTCTCCAATATCAATATATCCAAGGATGATTCTTCCGTTTTGTTCAAATAAATGATTAAAACACTTTACGCCAATACCATAAGAACTTCCTTTTCTAAACCTTGTCCATCCATTGACTACTACATCAATAGTTAATTCTGGTGCTATAAAAACATCTTTTTCAATAATTAATCCGGCTAATCTGAATAAACATTGCTGCAAGCTACAGGGAGGCAATAAGCTTGCAATCTTTCCAATATACCCTCGAAATATCATGTGTAATTTTATGCCTAATTTAAATGATGAAAATATTGCATTTTTTGTAGCATCTTCTCCTTCCAGTCTAAAGACCGTATACATTCTTGGATTTTTCCTTAGCTTATTTTTGTTTTTCCATGATTGGATTTTCATGAAGTATTTTCCTTTTGGAAATATATTAGAAAAAATACTTTTTATATAAAGATAGGTCTCTGTTATTAAATTCTTAAAAATCATAAAAACATCCTCTTATATTAAGAATACCCATTACCAAAGTTAACTAAATCATTCTTACGACTAATCAAAAGAATGATTATTAATCTAATCGATCATTCTTACGATTGACAAAAACAAATCTGATTTGTTGTATAGTTTCAATTAAACCAGAGGGGTTATTTATGATAAGAAAAAAAATATTGTCCGTACTTGTTCTGATTGCAATTTCTTTTTTTAACTTTAATGCTTCATTTTCCCAGGATAATACCAGTGGCGCTCTGCCTGCTGGAGAACAATCAGGTGAAATATCGCTTGCTTCAGGAGGAACAATTGAGGCAGTTTGTACAGGCAATGTCCCATTTAAGAAATTAACAGTAAAAGATGGTTTTAATAATGTAGTTATTGATCCTGAAACAGGACTGCTTCAGTTAACAATTGATATAAAAAAAACAACTGATAAAAATATACTTGAATTTTTGTATACAATTTTGCTTGACCCTCAAGAGGTAATTAATAAATTTCTTCAGGGAGGAACAATTCAGGTAGATACTGATAAAGTAAAACTTAGTCTTATGAGTACAAATCTTGTAACAGGTGAAACTATAGATGTAGCAAATGAGGTAAGAAAACTTATAGAGCAAGATGGTCAAAACACTATAGATACTATTAAAGATGTACCTGTTATGGCTTCACTAAAAATGACTACTATGGGTAATCTTGCTTCAGGTACTTTAAGAGTAGATTTTCAAAACACAAACAAAGTTATTGATAAGGCAGCAGAAGTTATAGGAGAAGAAATTACTGTAAGTGATAACGGACAAGTATCTGCAATTGGCAGATTTAATAATATTCCTATTAATGGTTCTTTTGAAAATCTAAGCGGTCTGGATATAAGTAATCTACCGAAGATAATAAATCCAGATTTGCTACCTGCTGGAATTGACTTAAACAATTTACCGGCAAAAATAATGAACATTACAGATTTTCCTTCTGCTTCAGGCTTTGGAGATTTGATTAATATTCCTAGTGGTTTTGACTTAATGGATATAGCAGAAATACCAGCTGGTTTTACTGTAGAGGATCTTATTAAAATACCACCTGGTTTTACTCCAGCGGATCTAGGAAAACTACCAGAGGGATTTAATCTAAATGATTTTGTAAAATTTCCAATTGGAGTAAATCTTGATCAATTACCCTCAGGGTTTACTATTCAGGATTTAGCATTATTTCCTCCTCTTAGTAGTATAAAAGAGTTACCTGCCGGTGTAACACCACAAGATTTAAAAAATCTCCCTCTTGGGATTAAGCTCTCTGACCTTGCAAACTTAAATCCAAATGATCCAAATGCAGCAAATATTGTCTGTGAAAACGGAATAATTAAACCAGGGCTACAACCATTTATGCCTCCTGGTATCAGTAGTAATATTTGTTCTATGCCTCCTAGTGGTCCTACTGGTCCTGATGGTTCTACTGACACAAGTGCAATCTGTGAAAATGGAATGATTAAGCCAGGCTTTGAATCATTTGTGCCGGCTGGATTTGATTGTAGTTTAGTCCAATAAAATCCTTCCCAAAGAGAAAGTTGCTTCTTACTATTTAAAATTAAAAAGGTAGAATTATAAGAGTACGTAAGAATTAAGGATAATCAATTATGAAGCTTTCTTTTCACGGAGCAGCCAGGGAAGTAACAGGTTCGTGTTTTCTGTTAGAAAGTGGCAATACTAAAATACTTATTGACTGTGGCTTGTATCAAGGTGGCAAAGGATTAAGTGAAGAAAATGCAAAACCATTTGGTTTCAAGCCAAATGAGATTGATTATGTTTTGCTTACACATGCTCATTTAGATCACTGTGGGCGTATACCCCTTTTAGTTAAACAAGGATTTAAAGGGAAAATAATTACAACTTCAGCTAGTCGTGAATTAGCAAAGCTTGTAATGCTTGATTCTGCTCATGTACATGAGGAAGAAGCAAAACGCAATGCAAAACATTTAAAACGGTATTCAAGAGATAAAAAAAGTAAAAGGTATAGTGCTTCACCAATATACAGTACTTTGGATGTTCTTAATTCTTTAGATTATTTTGGACATAATGTGGTTTATGAGAAATCAATAAAGCTTTCAAAGAATATAACTGCTACATTCTTTGATGCAGGACATATACTCGGCTCAGCATCAATATTCCTTGAAATAAAAGAAGGAAGATCAGTAAAAAATATTTTGTTCTCTGGAGATATTGGTAATAAAAATAAGCCAATAATTCGTGATCCAGTACCTTTGCCGCAAGCAGACTTTGTAGTTATGGAAACAACTTATGGAGACAGATCACATAAATCCATTGAAGAATCTGTCAGTGAACTTTATTTAGCTATAAATGATACATTCAAGCGTGGTGGTAACGTTTATATCCCTACATTTGCTCTTGAACGTGCTCAAGAGCTACTCTTTTTCTTAAGAGAAGGAGTTGAACAAGGTAAGCTAGCACGTAATATGCAAGTGTTTCTTGATTCTCCAATGGCAATTTCAGCTACTGAAATATATAAACATCACCCTGAATGTTATGATGAGCAATCCGCAAAAATGTTTGGGCAAAGAAAAGACCCTTTTGCTTTATCTAATTTAAGTTTCACTCGAGATGTCGCTGAATCTATAGCGATAAATAATATAAAAAGTGGAGCAGTAGTTATGGCTGGCTCTGGTATGTGCACCGGAGGACGTATTTGCCAGCATTTAAAACATAATTTATGGAGAGAAGAGTGTAGTGTTATTTTTGTTAGTTTTGCAACAGAAGGAACTCTTGCAAGAAAAATAATTGACGGTGCAAGAACTGTGTACCTATATGGTGAAGAAATTGATGTGCGCGCTAAAGTTTATACAATAAACGGGTTTTCAGCTCATGCAGGACGAGACGAGCTACTTGAATGGCATAAAAGTATTGGCAAGCCGGAAACTACTTTTCTGGTTCACGGTACTCCCGAAGCAATGGCAAGTATTGCTAGTGAATTAAAAGCCAAAGGAAATAGTGTGAAAATACCCGGACTACATGAGGATTATGACATTTAATTGAGGTTAATAAAGCTCACTTATCTTTTTTTGAAAATAACATCACCTGAACACCGCGATAATATTTCTGCGTAAGTAAATTAAATGTTTTATTAAGTGTTTGCTCGATTAAACTATTAGGATCGTAAGAATGAGATTTTATAACCCAAACATTTTTATAATTAGCTGTAATTTTTCCCAGATCTTTTATATTATTTTCATCAACTGGCAATTCTTCCTCATAAGGACTAAGCGGAAAGCCAATCTTGGTTAAGTCATTCCTTTTTGAATAGTAGTCAAAATTATACTTCCTGGATCTTGCAGCATTGAACACAATTAAATCCTGACTGGTTGCCTGTCCTTCTACAAAACTTACTACTCCTTTCCAGTCATATTTCTTATTCATTGAGTAATAATTTGTCAGATTATTCAGAGAAAGTGAAACAATAACAGTAAGTATTATTATTCTGACAGTTGAGCTTACATTCATTAATCCTTTTGAGATGAGAAGATAAAATGGAATTAAAGCTATAAGCACATATCTCTCATGATAAATTGGGAAGAATATTTTTGATATAGCAAGTAGAGTTACAAAAGGCATTAATAACCATAAAAATAATAAATAATAAATATTTTTTTTAAGGCTAAGCGTTTTTTCATTTAAAAAAAGCAATATTATAAAAATTAAAAACAAAGATTCTGAACCAGCAAAACTAATAAATGTTTTAATTACACTGCTTATTGACATAGGAGGCGCCCAGAAAAAAAGTGAAGCACTCTTTTCCTTATAATAAGTCATCATGGTTATAATCCAAGGCAGAAATAAGGTTAAAATTATGCCCTGAGAGATGATCCATTTTTTAATACTAAGCTTTAAATCTTTATTGAAAAAAAAGTGTTGAGTTAAAACATAGATATTTTGTGCCAGTATTATTGGAAGTCCTGAATAATGATTGTAGATTAATAACGTATTTGAGATTATAAAGCCAGCCAATATTTTAATATCGTTATTTTCTAATAATCTTATAAAAAAATAAATGGACATAAGAGATAAAAACAAAGTTAATATATACGGTCTGGCTTCTTGGGAGTAAAATATATGAGATGTTGAAATCCCAATTAAAAAAGCACATAAAATTCCCGCATGTTTATCAAAAATTAATTTGCTTATCTTATAACTCATTAAAATAGTCAGAACGCCAAAAATAACTGACAAGAACCTGACTGAAAATTCTGATTTTCCAAAAAAACTAATCCCTAAATGCAAAAGCATATAATGCAAAGGTTGCTGACCACTTATTACCAGTTCTTTAAAAATTTCAGAAATATTGTTTAAGCTTGATATCCAGATTGATTGGCCTTCATCAAACCATATTTGAGTATTTCCTAAATCATAAACCCGCAAAAATAATGAAATAATCAGAATTAAAAACAGCTTTCCTTTCAAATGAGTTTTTTCTGATTCCATATATTAACTAACAACATTTTTATTTACACTAAAAACAAGTGATAAGATTATAAAATAAAAATTGAGGACCAGCCGATTATGCCAAAAGAAAGTTTTGCCAGCGACCAAAGATACGGGGAATCTTTATTAAGAAAATATGAGAAAAAGTACTTAGAGCCACTTGTTTTAAAGATGCCCCAATGGCTTAAAAGCTACCATTTGACGTTATCAAGTGTAATCTGGAGCTTGTTAGTTATTTTATTTAGTTATTTTGCAAGAGAAGATATCAGGTGGATGTGGTTAGTTTCATTTTGTATTCTTCTGCAATATTTTTCTGACTATTTTGATGGCTGCCTTGGAAGATACAGGAAAGAAGGTCTTATTAAATGGGGGTATTACATGGATCATTTCCTTGACTATGTATTTTTGTCTTCAATATTCTTGGGATATCTTATGTTAGTTGATAATTTTTACAAGATTCATGTCTTTTTACTCCTAGTCGTACTTGTAGGTTTTATGATTAATTCTTTTCTTTATTTTGCTATAAGTCACAAATTTAAATACTCATACATGCGAATAGAACCTACTGAAGGAAGATTACTTCTGATTTTTTTAAATTCTGCAATTGTAATTTATAGTAAAAAAGTTTTGGAGAATTCTCTCATTTACTTTTTGGTATTTTTTGTCATTGTGCTGATTTACTTCATTTATAAAACTCAAAAAGAGATTTGGTCTTTAGACATTGAAGAATCATCCAGATAGCTTTTTTCTAAACATGAGTATGTTGATAAAATAAATGCACATTAAATAATTACTTAATACTCAAAATCTTAGATAACTCAATAACAAATCCATTATCGCCATTAGCTTTATTATTATGTATTTGATAGCCTGCCCATAAAGTGGTATTTTTAGGGAAATTATAATAAAACCCAGGAATCAAAAATCCATTTGCATGTTTACCGGAATACCAATCCATTATTAATCCAAAGTTTTTAGTGACAGGCTGCTCAATACCGCCTATAAAACAAATAAAATCTCTGCTATGAACTATAGTAGTACCTACAAAACCACCAGCTGTAAGTCTGGTATTTAATTTAGATAATCTAGTGCTTAAATGTGAATAAGCATATCCGCCAACTCCTTTGCCTCTAAGTGAAATTGGGATAAGAGTGCCATAAGTTAGTTTTGTTTCTGATTTTTCATGTAAAGGCAATGAGCTTTTAAAGCCTACTCCTAAGAATTCATTGGCTACATTATTTGTACCTATGCCAAAGAGAGTTAAGTCTATCTCAGTATGTCTTCCAATTCCATAAGCACCATATCCTGTAAAAAGACCAAACTTATTTGAAAATTGTCCTTCTTGCTGTAAAAAAATCTTCCCTTTTTCTGTAACATCAGCAGATGGCACATTAAAAATAGTCTGCTGTGCACATACATGATGGCAAAAAACTAAAACATAAATTACTAAACCAGATAAAACGATTATCCGATTTTTCATCCTGATCATGTTTAATTTATTAAGATTCAATGAGGTAAAGTAAATTATCTTCAACCTTATATACCATTGGGACAAAAATCACTTTCGGATATTTTTCCTTTAGTCTTTTACTTTCACTTACTGTAAAGTCAACTTCATTTTCAATTTCAAAAAATGGCGCAAAAGAAATAAAGTGATTTTCAGCTTGTTCTTTAGTCCATCCGGCATTTTCAACCAAACCTTTGACTATTACTTCTTTCTTACTTGTCAGGTTAATCATTCCACAATTAGTATGTCCTATAAGAACAACATGTTTAATGTTACCAAAACCAATGGCAAAAGATAATTTAAACTCATTTCCTGTAATTCTTGCACCTGCAGTTCTTAGAATAAAAGCAAATCTGTTTGGAATGTTTAATTGTTTTCTGTTATCCATACACATAACAACAGCCATTTCTGCTTTTTCATATGTTTTAAACTTTAAGCAAAGATTATGATATTTTAGAAGTTCAGCAACCGGTGTATTTAAAAGATCTTCTGGAATATCTTTTTCAGAGATAACGCTTTTTAATTTATACGTGGATACTTTTGTCATTTTTAGCCTTTCTTTTAACCTAAAAAAGACAAGAGCTCTGCATATGTTGATAAAACTTCACTGCTGGCTGCCAGCTGATATGTAATTAAGTGAATTGCACTGGCAAGTACTTTTGAAATTTTTTTTGAGGCTACTAAGCGGTAATGGATTTCCTTGCCTTTTCTTTCCTCTGTTACTAATTTATGCGTTTTTAACAGTGCCAGATGCTGTGAAACATTTGACTGACTTATATTTAATTCATTTTGTAATTCATGAACATTAAGATGTTTTTTCTTTTTCAGTAACCATAGTATTTTTATTCTTATGGGATTAGATAATATGGAAAACAAATTTGAAACAGAATTTATTTGCTCATCAAGGATTTTTTTACTTGGTTTGCTTGTGGTTTCCATGGACATTTATTATAATATATATTCTAATATTAGAATATGTTAAGATCATAATGTCAATATTTATTTAAATGAAACATTTTAATTTAAAAGAGAGATATTTTTCCAACTTATTTGGAGATATTTTGGCTGGTTTAACTACTGGCATAGTGGCACTGCCAATGGCACTGGCTTTTGGTATGGCTTCAGGACTTGGTGCAGAAGCTGGTCTTTATGGTGCTATCGCAACCGGTATTTTTGCAGCTATGTTTGGCGGTACACCTGGTCAGGTGACAGGACCAACAGGTCCCTTGACAGTTGTTACTGCTACGATTATTGCAAGTCATCTTAAACATCCCGAATATTTGTTTTGTGCAGTAATACTTGCAGGACTTTTACAGATATTTTTTGGATTAATCAAAACAGGACAATTTGTTCGATATATTCCCTATCCTGTTGTATCAGGATTTATGAGTGGTATAGGTGTAATTATTACTTTAATTCAGCTTGCACCGCTTTTTGGTTTAAAAGGATATGGCGATGCAGAGGAAGCGCTGGTTCATTTAATTGATATTCCAAAACATATAAATTTTGAGGCTACTTTAATTGGACTGCTTTCAATTGTAGTTATTTATCTTTTTCCTCTTATTACAAAAAAAATTCCTGCTCCGCTTGTTGCATTAATTATTGGTACTATAATCTCAGTTTATTATAAGTTTGATATTCCAAGAATTGGAGAAATACCTCAAGGTTTTCCTATTCCAAAGATTCCTATAATTCCATTTGAGGAATTACATCTGATTGTTCCTGCTGCTTTTACGCTTGCACTTCTTGGGTCTATAGACTCTTTACTTACTTCAGTAGTTGTAGAAAAAGTAACTAGTAAAAGGCATGATAGCGATCAAGAACAAATTGGTCAGGGTATTGGAAATATTGCAGCAGGATTAATTGGCGGTATTCCAGGCGCCGGTGCTACCATGAGAAGCCTTGTAAATATTAAATCAGGAGGGACTACATACCTTGGTGGGATTGTTCATGGATTATTCCTTTTAGCAGTTCTTGTAAGCATTGGTCCACTTGCATCTATAATTCCGCTTTCATGTTTGGCTGGAATATTAATTACTGTAGGTATTGGAATCCTTGATTACAAAGGTTTAAAGAGCATTGGCAAAGCACCAAAAGAAGATGTAATCGTAATGTTTGTAGTTTTACTTTTAACAATTTTTGTAGATCTTATTATGGCTGTAATTGCAGGAGTTGCTTTATCAAGTGTACTGTTTGCAAAAAAACTAAGCGACAAAAGTTTTTCAACACATTCAAGTTTTGATAATCTTGAACATTTGCACTCAATTGCCAGTCACATTCCTCCTAATCTAAGAAAAAAAGTTTATTCTTATACATTTAATGGTCCAATATTTTTTGGAGAAGTAAAAAACTTTGACATAGCACTGACTAAAATGCAGGATGTAAAATATCTGATAATAAAGTTTTATAATGTACCGATTATCGATCAAAGCGGATCTTATGCAATTGAAGATGCTATTGAACAGCTTAGAAAAAGAGCCGTAAAAGTGTTTTTTGTAGGTATAACACCACTTATACAAGCAAGTCTGTCGAAAATTGGCACAATGGAAATTATTTCTGAAAACCATTGCTTTGATTCATTTGAAGCAGCACTCGAGAGTATTAAACTCTGAGACTCTTATGCCTGATAAAAGAGATAGACAATTTGTCGAGGCAAAAGAACCAGTAAGTTTTGATTAAAATAAAACAACAAGAAATAAAATTTATGTTAATCTCTTCTTGGTAAGGTCAATGATACAAAGACGTATTAAGCCACTGCTCGTTAAAGCGCGCAGTGGCTTGTGATTATGAAGATTGTTGTATGGGAATAAAAAGAATGCCATGGCAAACATAAAAGATATTTTTGTACTTATAAAACAAGTCCCTGATCAAGGTGCTAAAGCCGGAATTAATCCTGACGGCACCATTGATCGTGCAAAAGCAAAAAGAATGTTAAATCCCTTTGATCGTTATGCACTTCAGGCAGCATTGCATATGAAAAAAAAATATGGCGGAAATGTAACTGCTATTACCATGGGTCCGCCACTTGCTGTTGAAATCCTGCTGGAAGCATTAGAACATGGCGTCGATATGTGTTATCTGTTAACCGACAAGAGGCTTGCTGCATCTGACACCCTTGCTACTGCATATGCATTGCATAAAGTTATAAAACATGCAGGGCATTTTGATTTGATTTTTTGTGGTTTACAAACTACAGATGGAGATACTGCACAAGTCGGACCGCAGATTGCAGAGCGTTTAAATCTTTCTCAGGCTACTTACTGTGAAGATTTTAAGATTGAAGAAAATAAAGTTATAGCTAAAAGAGTAGTAGAAGGCGGATATGAATGGATAAAGATGGAGCCACCGGCTTTAATTACTGTAGCTAATTCTTATCATCCGCTTGAATATAAAAGTCTTCGTGGAGCAAGAATGGTTCAACAATTGCTTAGAAATGAAAGTGAAAAAGCAAAATATATTAAAACTATAAATCTGGATGATATTAGCGCAGACCCTTTAAAGTGTGGATTAAAAGGTTCTCCTACCATTGTGGCAAGAACAGATAAAGTATCTGAAATAGGAGGAAATTGTAAAATTTATCAGGGAGCACCGGTAGAAAAAATGGTACATGAATTAATTGTTTCCACCAATGTGTCTGAGTTTTTAAAAACATGAACAACGAAACTAAAACTTTAAAAGAAATTATTACCCCAAGTAATAAAGAAGTAATTGTAATTGCTGAACAGCTAAATAATGACGTTAGACCGGTTACCGTTGAACTTTTAGGTGCCGGCAGAGATTTAGCTAATAAGTTAGGTGGTAAATTGTCCTGTGTTTTATTAGGATATGAACTTAAAAGTCTTCCTGAAAAATTAATTAGCTATGGAGCAGATATTGTTTATGTAGCTGATGATCCTGTGCTTAAAAATTATCAGACATTGCCTTACAGAAGAGTAATTGTAGATTTCTTATCTGGTTTTCCTCTTCCACCGCATATTGTTTTACTGGGATCGACTACTACCGGACGGGATTTAGCTCCAAGAATTGCTGCACACTTTGAAACTGGCTTAACAGCTGATTGTACAGAGCTGGATATAGGACCTTATGAACATACTAGTAAGGGAGATCCTGAAAAACTTGGACTTTATCCAGGTTGTTTATATGCCATAAGACCAAGTTTTGGAGAAAGCTTAAAAGCCAGAATACTAGGACCCTGGAAAAATCCTCAAATGGCAAGTGTTCGTCCTGGCATTATGGTTCCACTTCAACCTGACAATAACCGAAAAGGTGAAATAAAAAAAATCCCTGTAAGCTTAAAACCTGAAGATTATAAAATTGAACTTATTGAAATAGTACATGAAGTCAGTAAGTCAGTAAATTTATCTGAAGCAGATGTAATTGTTTCTGGTGGATTTGGAATAGGTAAACCTGAAGGATTTGAAATAATGAAAGAACTTGCATCTTGTTTTGAGAATTCTGCAGTAGGCGCATCCAGAAAAATTGTAGATATTGGATGGGTTCCTTATCAGCACCAGGTCGGTCAGACCGGTAAAACAGTCAGACCAAAAGTTTATATTGCATGCGGCATTTCCGGTGCCATACAACACCGTGTAGGTATGAGCAAGTCAGGTCTTATTATTGCCATAAATAAAGATCCTGATGCTCCTATTTTTAAGTTTGCACATCATGGAATTGTCGGTGATTTATATCAGATTATTCCAGAGCTGATTAAAGAGTTTAAATTAAATAAAGCTAAGGAGGTAAGATCTCTTGTTTGACAAAGACAAAATTAAATATGATTTTGTCCTTATAGGCGGAGGACCTTCCAGCTTTGCTCTGGCTCATCATTTGGTTGATTTAGCAGGTATCAGCAAAAAAAAATTCTCAATGGCTATAATTGAAAAAGGCAAAGAATTTGGTTCTCATATTGTAAGCGGAGCAGTATCAAATTTAAGAGTAATTGAAAAATTATTCCCGGACTATAAAAACAGTGATTTCCCGATGGAAGGGGTTTGTACTGAAAGTTATTTTTCTGTTTTAGGAAATAGAAAGAAATGGGATGTGCCGGAGTCTTTATTACCTGATGGTTTAAAAAAGAAAGATTGTGCAATTTTAACCCTTAGTCATGTGGTTTTCTGGATGTATAAGAAGCTGAAAGAAAAACTTTTAAAAACACCAAATGTTGAAATTGATTTTTTCCCTGGATTTTCAGCCCATAAAATTATTTTTGAAGAAGATAAGGTGGTAGGAGTTCAGGTAATAGAAAATACTTTGCCGGATGATTATGACAATAATATTTATGCGAAAGTTGTTTGTTTTGGGGATAAGGGATTTATATCAAGGGATTTAATTGACTATTATAAATTAAGAGAAAATCCTCAGATTTGGTCTGTAGGTGTTAAAGAAGTCTGGCAACTGTCGCCTGATAAAGATTTCTCAGGAAAAGTCTGGCATACCATGGGACTTCCGCTTTTTGACGGTTCATTTGGTGGTGGGTTTGTTTATGGGATGAAGGATCATAAACTTACTGTCGGAATGGTTATTTCACTTGACAGTGAAAATCCAAATATTAACCCGCAGCAAAAATTACAGGGCTATAAAAAACATCCATGGATCCAGGAAATGCTTAAAGATGGAAAACTGCTTAAGTATGGTGCAGCAGTTTTACCCGAAGGCGGCTATTATAGTCTGCCTAAAAAGTTTGGAGTAGAAGGAGTTCTTTTACTAGGTGATGCATTAGGTGTATTAGATATTGAAAGGCTTTCAGGAATTGACAAGGCAATGGAATCTGGTTTTCAGGCAGCTGAAGTTTTACATGAAGCACTTATAATTAATGACTTTTCAGAAGGACAATTATCTACCTATAAAACCAGGCTTATGGAAACCTTTGTAGGAAAAGAGCTTAAGTTAGGACGATATTTCAGATATGCATGGCAGGAAAACAGAAGACTCTTAGACAGTTATTTGCCTAAAATTATGGACAGCATTGATAATGTAAATGCATATATTGGTTTTCTTTTAATTGGTTTAAAAAATCCAATAAGAGCAATAGCTGATGCATTTCGGTTAAAAAAACTCATCAGCGGCGGTGATATTGGTCCGATTAAATACAAAATGGATTATGAACATATAGTTCCTAACTTTAACTACGATAAAAAATTAAAAACTAATGGCTACGTAAAAGAAACAATTTACTCAAGAGCTGATGCGGTTTTTTATGCAAAAACAAAATATCATGAAGGAAATAAACACATAGATGAATTCAGCTCAGATGTTTGTGTTAAATGCATAAAAACTTACGATTCCCTGGGGAAAAATACGCCATGCGTTTCTGACTGCACTGCAGAAGTTCACAGAGTTGACATTACTAATGGAATAAGGGTACATGGTATGTCACTGGAAAACTGTGTCCAGTGCCGTACATGCGAGATAGTTTGTCCTGAAGTAAACTTACGAGTAAGACCTACGCAGGAAGGCTCTGGTCCTGATTTTATAGGATTATAATTTTTCTGACTTATGCAAAATAGTAAATGGTAATAATAGCTAAAACTGGATCAAATACTGATACTAATAGACGGCATTGGTCATCTGCCAGAAAATCATTTCGTGTAACAGGAAATGAAGCTCATAAAACAGGAAGAACTATTTCAGTAGAAGCTCCATCGAATTATATAGTTCAGAAACCAAGTCCAATTTTTAATCCGCATGCTGCAAGAGAATTAACTCCTTTAATGTCACCGGAAGAATCTGAGTATAGAAGAACAATTGTATTCAGAGCTAAAAAACTATACAGGGCAATTAAAGATGAAACAGATGAATATAATAGATTGGATAATTTATACAGAGGTGAAACCATAACATCGCTTGAAAGTACGGCAGATGAATTGGAAGCTATTGCTTCAGATAGAGGCAGTGTGGCGAGAGTCTTAGACCTTAGAAAAGCAGCAGATATGAAAAGACAAAGAACTTTTGTTCCAAGTCACTTTAGTCCAAATGGAACTAAAACAAATTTTGTTAAGTTTATGGCTGTTGCAGAAAGACTTTGTCCTGAAGAAGCAAGAGACCCTGAAGTGGCTACTCTTGCAATGTGTTACTGTACAAAATCCGAAAAAAATCCTGATGGTATTTTCACTGTTTTTCCAAAGGGCGCTCTTCAGGTAGATGACGGGTATCAAGATTTAAGAGTTAGAACTGTTGTAAGGCACATTCATTTTGATTTAGAGGAAAGAATCAATACAGCAAGAGATGTTGAAAGATACAGTGGCTGGGATAGAAAAGCAAGAAAGTACGGTTACAGGCAACTTTCAGAATTTAGTACGATTGGATATTTAAAAAGAACATATCCGGGATTACTGGATGGGCTTGATCCTGTAATAAGATTCTGGGAATTAGAAAATTTGAACTTATTTCAAAGAGAAGAATCAGAGGAAAATGCTTCAGTTGCAAGTGCCTGGTTTATGAATTCATATTTGGGACTGGTAAGAAACGGACAATTTTATGTGAGTAATATATTAAACAAAACCAGGTGGTCTGATCATATTGATGAAGCAGGTCTAGAGACCATGACTAAAAGTTGTAGTCATACTCCAAACATCTTTTATCTATTTAGGCTTGGAGAAGAAGAATTGCTCAAGAGAGGATTGGTTAGTAAAAGATTAATTGGCTATGATCAGAACCAGTTACCGCCTCACAAACTATCATATAAAGGCATTTGGAGTGATAATAGTTCACTAGGAAAAGTCAAAGAAGAATTTTACAGAATGAGTCTTGCTTATGAACTTGCAAGGGCTGGTTTAGGAACGCTACATGTAGCCAATAATATTGCAACATTTACTTTTACCAAATCAGATTTCATAAGCTGGAATGAAAGACATCTTGAGGTTTATAAAAAATCATTTCTTGATTTTCTGTCAGATGTTAACTTAACCGGAGGGTTAGAAGCTGTGGCTGGAAATAGTGTACGTAAAGCAATTGAATTACTTTTAGGATGTAAAATAACAGGCTGCAATTCTGCAAAGTCAATGATTCAAAAATACAGCTCAGATCAATTTACTTTGAGATTTGATCTGGCAAAAGTTGGCATAAAAACAAATCCTGATGATGATTACTGCATTATTCCTGAGTGTGATTAAATCACTCTATTATATTTTTATTTATTCCATGAACTTTTTAGTAGGCGATCCCCTGATGTTCATTTGTAACAAACTTTCTTAATCAAGACATCCCTAATAGAACTGATTATTCTTGTGGAATTAAATTTTTACTGGTTGATGGGAGTATAGTATGTTTTCTATAAAAAAAATTGTCTTTTCAAATTTGTTCTTAGTTATATTTTTTTTTCTGGGTAATGTTTCTCCATCCCTGGCAGCAGTTATTTCCTCTTCAAATATAGATACTTATGTGCTTACATTAAAAGGGAATGAACTTAATAATGTAAGCGGTTTAAATATTACAGTTGAGACTAAAGACAACAAGTCAGATATTTCTCCAGGTGTTACTTTTTCTTCAAATGGTGCGACCATATTACTTTCATCCGTAACTAGTCCATCCTTCGGACAACATTTAATTACACTTGTTCTTACTGGAAAAATAAAAGACGGTCAGGCTACAGTCACGGGAAAATTTGTTGCTAATTCTATAATTCCAGGAGCTGAATTTAATGTATTAAAAATTGAAAGAGATGGCGGAACAAACATAACAAATTTATTAACTAATACAATAGAGTTTAAAAATTCCAAGGCACCACTTCCTACACCCACTCCTGAAGAAGAGGAACCTACTCCTACACCAGCTGATGATGCTACTACAGTGCCATTATCAGAAGAAGGACAGGAAATTGTAGATGTGTTTTTTGGAGACGAGGATGAAGTTGACAGCAGTATACTTAATGAAGCAGTTGAAGAAGCACTTGCATTAAGTGAAGATTCTTTAGCATTAATCGGTAGCCAAGAATTAAAATTAAAATCTTTAGGACTTAGTAAATATTATGTCAGACTAAAAGGTATATTAGATGCAAAAAATTATGACGGGCTTGTATGTACTGTAAGAACATCTACATATGAAGGAAAAGAAACGATCAAAGAAAATTTTTTAGTCGATCCTGAATATTTTAAACTCTCAAAAAATGAATTTAATCTAAGATTACCAAGCAAAAGTGCAAAATACAGATTTGACAGAAGGATTAAAATACCATTGTTACCTATTGGAACCGGACTTAACCTTCTAAAGAAAAGGATAGGTTCCATTGATATGCGCATAAAAATCTTTTGTGTCTCATATAAAAGTAATGATCCTGAACTTCTTCAATATTTAGAAGATGAAGAATTATCTCTTAAGGATCTTAGTATTGTAGATGTTCTTACTTATCCTCGTGATGCCAGAAATATAAGGACTTATGTAGATCTTGTTGATTTAGATATATTTGCTCCTGAATCAGTAAAAGTTCATAAATAGTTTATTTAAAAACTTATTTAGAAAATATTCTAATCAGCACAATTTTCATAACAGCTGTCAGCTAACTCGTTAAAAAGCCCTTTTTTATAATACCCTGCCATTATTCCATATGCTAATAGTTTTTTTAATGTACTTAAATCAATATGAGTATTATAATTACATCTTTTAAAAGATTTTTCTACAATATCAATGCTTATTTCTTTTTTAGCTATGTTTGTAATAGATTTTGCAACACTGTCTATCGTTTTACCAGGATTTTTTAATATAAAATCATTTGCTTTCTTATGTGCTGATAAAAAGTTTTCTATAACGTCTTTGTTGTTTTTTGCATACTCACTATTTACAACTAAAATAGTTGTGGGGTAATTCCCATTATCCCAAATTGATTTTTCATCAACTAAAAGGTTAATGTTTAATTTACCCTTGCTGCTATTAGCTTTATCTAACACAACTGTGCCCCAGGGCTCTGGAAGGCAAGCAGAATTAATTGACATTGTATAAAATGCAGTAATAACATCTTGAGGAGGAATAGTAATAATGCTTACATCAGCTAAAAGTTTTTTTTCTTCAAGGTACATTCTAAGAAGTAAATCCTGAGTATTTCCAAACTGAGGTACTGCGATTTTTGAACCTTTGCCTATACTTTCACCTACGATGAGTGTCCCCCCATTACAGGCAAAATCAAGAAGTTTAAGTGGTATACCTTTTGATATTGCCCCAATAAATGGTCCAGGTCCAATATATGCAATATCAATTTGATTAGTTATAAATGCATTAATAATATTATTCCCGACAATAAAATGTACTGGTTTCAGTGAAACATTTCCCAGCTTATTTTGAAAAATATTTTTTTCAATTCCTACAAGTGCTGTTGCATGAGTCACATTTGGCATATAGCCAAGTCTTAGATTCCTTCCATTTGAATGTTTATTTACACATGAACAACTAAAAGAGATAAGTATAATATTTATAGAAATGAGAAGTGCTTTTTTAAAAAGATTATCCATGGCTAGATTATAGACTTGAAAGAATTAAAAATGTCCCTTAATAGTAATAATAGATATTATAATAACTATGTATTTTGCTTTAGTAAACATAAGTCTTCTGAGGAGAACTTTTTTGTTTAAGTAATAGTCTCTAAGAAAAATGAAAAATCTTCTCTTACAGATTGTTATTTTAATTCTGTCCTTGTGGAATCTAAACTCTGCTTGTGCAAAAGATACATTTGCAAATGATTTTGGTTCGTGGACTGAAATTAATTTTTATGCCCCAATAACAGAAAAAGTACAAACAAGATTTCACATTATTCCAAGATTGCTTGATAATGCTACTGACTTTAATGAACTTGGGTTGCATGGTTTGTTGGGATATAAGTTTAATGAATATTTTTCTTTCTACCAAGGCTATGCTTGGAATACACTTTATATACCGAACTTTACAAGAGAGCAAAGACCTTATCAGGAAGCAATAATTTCTCATGAAGTAGATAAATTACAATTTCAACATAGAATTAGATTTGAAGAAAGATTTTTACAAGGGGTCGATGGTGTTTCACTTCGAGGAAGATACAGACTTAAAGGAACCTATCCATTAGATAAAAATAAAAAGTGGTCACTTGTTTTATTTGATGAGTTACTTATAAATTTCAACTCTCCTAACGATGGACCGAAGGCTGGCATTAACCAAAATCGTATTTATGCTGGAATAAATCGCAGGTTGAATGAAAATATTAGTGCAGATTTAGGATACCAATTGCAACATCGACATTTTCCTGGACCTGCAACTGAAACACTAAATCATTTTATAATTTTCTATCTTAATTATAGTTTGCCTACATTAGTTCAGAATAAATAAAAAAAGAGGCGGTTTTTTGACCGCCTCTCATTAAGTTACTTGCAATTACAAGGACTACAGGTGCATGTAGATCCGCAAGGACAATTTAGACTATTTGCCAGTGCTAATCCACCTGCAGTAAGGCCCAGAGCAATCACTAAAGTTAACATTAGATTTTTCATTTATGCCTCCTTTTTTTCTGCCCTAAACCTAACACATGAGATTTATGGCAGGGTTAATAGTATTATACCCTACCCCCCCGGTATGGGTATTAAAATGATAAAAACAGCATAAAATCGGGCGAATTATTAATGTTTTTAATTAATTTTTATATAAACAGGACTTACGCAAAAATGAACTGCGGTATGGTGCCCTGAGCGACGTGTGCCCTTTAGGGCGGGAAAGGAGCGAATGGGTACCATACCCAGTGAACTTTGCGTAAGTCCTTATAAACTTAAAGTCTTGTTTTTAAGACATTTATTTTTATGGGATGCCTTTTATTAACGCTGGTCAGAAAACTGCTGTCAAAATAATTTGAATCATAAGCACATACTGCAAGAAATTTATTATCAAAATGATTATTTGCTTCTTCTTCCCAGTTTAAAAAATCTTCTGCCGGAATATATTTTTTAGTAGAAGAAGATATTTCAGCAAATACTCTTAAGCCTTTATAGGCTTCAAGAATTGCATTATTTAAGAATGCTAAATATATTTCTAAAGTTTTAGTTGGATTAAAACTACCCCCGACAAGATAAATATCTTTAAATTGTTCGATTTGGATTCTTTTGGAATGGCCCATTTCTTCAAAAGGATTTATTCCGTCTCTAAAAAGAAATTTGAAATTTCTTAAAACATCTTCTCGTTTTATAAGATCTATTACAATAAGACACTTTTCATTTTTTTTAATGCCTTCATTTAAAAAAGGAATTGCACAATGAAAAAATTCATTTTGATTAGTATAAGTCATGTATGTGTGATCATGAAGATTACATTCTTGTATGGTTAAATTTTGTTGAACTTCATTCATTTAAATATGCATTTTTTAATATTTTCATTTGTGTCGGATCTCTTGTTATAAGAAACTGTTTGCGGTAATGATTAACAAGATATCCCATAAGTTCAATTATCATAAATCGTGATTTTTCAGTTAAAATATCTCCTCTTAAAGGATCAATTTTATTATTATTCTTTAAGACTTGACTCTGTATTTCCATTATATCTGCCGGACCTGCTTTTAAGCTGAACAATTCATCACTTATAAATTTTAATTCTTCTGAAATATATTGCTTATTTGATTCATCATTTTCCAGGACAGCCTTTTGGACAAGATTTTCATATCTTTTAACAATCTGATTAAAAATACCAGGAACTGATTTTTCCAATGGAATAAGTCCAAATAATTGTGATGTAATATCTTTTGATTTAACAGGTCTTACAAGCTCTTCAAGAGATTTTATTTCTTTTTCTTGCTGCTCTTTTTTTCTGGCTTTTTCAAGCTCTGCTTCAAGTTTTAGTTTATCAGTTATATCCCGTACAACTGCAGAAAGTCCTATTATTTCTCCTTTTGTATTTTTTACCGGAGAAATATTCATCGAAACAAATACGGTAGAACCATCTTTTCTAAAACGCATTGTTTCATAATGTCTTATATTTTCTCCATTTTTAATTTTTTCCTTAATTTCCAGTATTGCATCTCTGTCTTCTGGTGGAACAAACACTGAATAATGTCTTCCAATAATCTCATCTTCTTGATATCCATATATTTTTTCTGCTGCAGGATTCCAGCTTATAATTGTTCCATCCGACAATTCTCCAATAATTGCATCATTTGAAGCATTTACAAGAGATGCAAATTGATTAAGCTTTTCTTCTGCTTCTTTACGTTCAGTAATATCAAAATCAAAACCTTCAAGTGCAATTACATTATTATTAGAATCAAGTACTGCACTACCTCTTTCCCAAATCCATTTTATTTTTCCATCTTTTGTTTTAATCCTATATTCAATTGTAAACGGCAGTTTTTTTGAAACTGATTTTTGAATAGCACTCCAGATATACTCTCTATCTTCCGGCATAATTAATGAATTAAATGATAGTAATTTATTATTTATTACTTCCTCTGGTTTATAACCAGTAAGCTCAAAAAATCCATCATTTAAAAATTCCATTGTCCAGTTGCGATCATTTGCACAACGATACGCAAATCCTGGTAAATGATTTATCAAGGTAGTAAGTTTTCTTTGGGTTTCATAATATGCCTCATCTGTAAGTTTTCGTTCTGTTATATCTCTTACTACTGAAGAAGTACCAGTACAATTCCCATCTTTGTCTAATATTGGAGCAATCTCTACAGAGATATAAATTTGTTTGCCGTCTTTCCTTGTTCTTAATGCTTCATAGTGTTCAGTTCTTTTTATGTTTTTAATTTTTTCTATTTTTTCAAGAATTTCTTTATGATTTTCAGGCACAAAAATGTCAATGACAGATTTTCCTAAAACTTCATTTGCAGAATAACCGTATATTTTTTCTGCTCCCGGGTTCCAGCTAAAAATAATACCTTCCGGGCTTGTGCCAATTATTCCATCAGCAGAGTGTTCTACGATTGCTGCAAGCTGTGATTGTGAAGTTTCTGCTTGTTTCCATCTTCTTAAATCCCTGAATATTCCCTGAATAACTTTCTTATCCTTAATTTCTAAGACACTTGCGCTTATTTCTACAGGAATATTTCTGCCTTCATTATTACAGATAAATATTTCATGCGGTGTAATTCCATGACCTCGTTCAACATCTTCTGAAAACATTTTTTTATATTTTTCTGCTTCTTCTTTTGGATGAAGGGCTGATTGATGTAAGCCTATTATTTTTTCAAGAGGTAACCCGATTAGATTTTCAGCTTTTTTATTTGCATCAATAATAATTCCTGTTTCTGCATCTGCCAGGAATATGGCATCATTTGCATTATCTATTAACTTTTTATACATTTCCTCAGAGGATTTTATTTCTTTAATAACAGCAAGCTGTGCTCTGAGAATTTTCAATTCCCTAATAAGATCTTCTTTGGATTTGTTATATATATCTAAGGTTTCTGCAACCATACTTTGGGCCCTTGTATTTTATTTAGTTTTCTTTTCCTGCCAGGTAAATATAAACTCTGACCGGTTTGGTGACTGTTTTAAAAACTTAGGAATATTTTACATTTAATGGTTTTCCTATTGAGTCTTTTTTTAATAAAATTAGAAAAGATAAAAATTTTTTGTAACTTGATTAAGGAAATAATAGCTTTAATTATGTATTGCTTAAAATCATTCCCCAATAATTTTAACTAACACCCTCTTATTTCGTTTTCCGTCAAACTCAGCGTTTTTTATTGCCGCCGGTTCTGCGGTGACGTAGCTCCTCGAACCGGCTTTGCATAGACTGTTCGGCTGGACTAAATAAATCAGTTCCAGCCTCACTTTATTAGTTTCTGATAAACCAAGTAGATTATTTATTCCCCAATAATCTTAACTAAGACTCGTTTGTTTCGTTTTCCGTCAAACTCAGCATAAAATATTTGTTCCCATGTACCAAAATCAAGCTTGCCGTCAGTAATTGCAACTACTACTTCTCTTCCAAACAATTGTCTTTTTAAATGTGAGTCGCCATTATCTTCGCCTGTTTGATGATGACGGTATTTTTTTAAATCATACGGTGCAATTTTTTCTAAGAACTCATCAAAATCATTTATTAATCCTTCCTCATCATCGTTTATATAACAGCTTGCTGTTATATGCATAGGATTAACCAGAACAAGTCCTTCTTTTACTCCTGACTTCCTTACGGCTTCTTCAACCCGTGGAGTAATGTTTATATATTCTCTTCGTTTTTTTGTATTAAATGTCAGATACTCAGTATATGATTTCATAGAATTAAATCTTTCTAGAATAATTCTATTACATTTTCACTGTAGGCGTAGCACCCTACGCCCCTACAATTATTTATTGCAATGACATGGATTACATGCACATAATGTACCGCATTTGCAATTCATAAAATGACCTGCAACTGCAAATCCACTTACACCTATTAATATGCCTGCAACCAATGATAAAACTACCTTTTTCATATTTATTTTCCTCCATTATTACAATTACCTTTACAACCATCTGAATCCAGTGCTCCATTTTCAATACTATTAATTGTTTGAGCTACTATTATCTTTTTCGTTTCTTCACAATAAAGCTTTTCTTTAATGGGTGCTTCTGCTTTAGCACCACAGTTTTTATCTTTACATCCACATCCGCATGCAAATGCTGCCATAGAAGTGTTTAGGCCAAAGACAAATAAAACAATAAGTGAAAAATAGAATCTCATCATTTTTTACCGGATATTTTTATTATACCCACCCCTTCCTGGGGGGTATTAAAAATACAGTATCTAATTGTATAAATCTCATATTGTGGTTATAATTGTGTTAAATATCATTAATTTAAAGAGAATTTGAGTTTAAAAAGGGTATAAGAATGCTTCATCAAAATCCAAAAGTTAAAAAAGAAGTATTAAAAAGAATGTCTTATGTTTCAGGACATCTGCACGGTATAAGTAAGATGATCGAGGAAGATAAATATTGCATTGATATAGTAAAACAAATACAGGCCGTACAGTCAGCTTTAAATAAGCTTACAGAAATTATCCTAGAGGATCATCTAGCAACATGTGTAAGCCATGCTATAAAAAAAGGTTCCGGTCAGAAGCTTATAAAAGAAGTTATGGAAACAATAAAACACAATCCTAAAAAGTAAAGCGCCTTTGTTATTGTGATATATTGATTTGAGGAAAATGCCAACAGCTATTGCACAATATAAACCGTCAGTTACATCACCTGCTTTATCTGGTGGTGTCGGTCCTCATCACGATGAACATGACGGTGATTGTCCAGTTCCTACTTGTAAAGTTGAAGCAGAGCATAACCATACTACTGAATGGGGATGCCTTAATTGCGTAAGAGATTTTCTTGAAGGATTATTTCCGCTTGAAGATACTATAAAAGAACTGAAAGTTAACTCTACGACTAAACAATTATTACTTATGGCTAGTAATCTTACTCCTGCACTTCTTATGTCTGAAGTAAACAAACCTTTTCATACTGATTCTTTAATAGCTTCTCCTATGTCAATAGTTGCTATGCACCTGACAAACAGAGGTTTTAAAAATCCATTGAAATTATTTTTTACCTGCTTAAGTTCTCTGGCTGTAATATCAGCTCAAAAGTTTGCAAATTTACCGCGTGTACTAATAAGACCGCTTATGGCACTTGCAGTATTTTTTATTGAGAAAAACGGAAAGCATGTCCATACTGAAAAATGTGCTCATGAAGACCATGATTACACTGAACATGATGATCATAATTCCTTAAAATCAAGATTCAGTATAAATAAAAGTGAATCACTTAAACTTGCAAAGCTACAAATCCTGATTAATACTGTTCCAGCACTCTTAAATTTACCTCTGAATAAATTAAGAGAACTAAACAGTTCATTGGACTTCTCTGTAAAAAGATTTTTCGGTAATATTGGAATTTCTGCTTTGCAGATTCTTGGGCTAAGTTTAGGTTTTGTAGGGCTTGGTCATTTAGTTGATAAAGCTTTTTTGTACTTTAATGCCGTTAGTGAAGACGAATCACTTGCAATGAGAACTGAAGGAGCAGTATGTGCCTGTTGTGGTGCTCCGGTTTGTGTAGCAGAAGCTGCATCTGAATCAGCTGCTATTGCTCTTGGCGGATAAAAGATATACTCCCAGAACCGAAACACTTATCTTTCGTCATTTTAAGGGCATGTTTACATTTAGAATTATTTTTATTTTTTTAATTTTCTTTTTTGCTTTTTGGCAAAATATTTTCGTGCAGGCATCAAGTGAAAAAACATTAACTTTAAAAGATGCTCTGACACAAGCCATGGAAAATAATCACCATGTTAAATCTGCCCTTGCTACTTTGCCTGTTTCTCAGGCAAAACTTATTTTTGCAAAATACAGACCAAATCCTTTTATTGGTTCAAATGCTGAAATTGTAAAAGGTGGTTCTTTCCATGCTATTGAATTAGGCAGTGAGATCGAAGTTGGAAGAAAAAGATACTGGAGGATAAAGCTTGCAAAAGAGGAGATTTCTAAGGATGAACTTGAAGTAAGAAAAACTTTATGGGAAATCCATACCGAGGTTCATGCTGCATATGCACAGTTGTCGGTAGGTCTTCAGATTCTTGATTTAGCAAAAGAAAGGTCTGATTTTTATAAAACATTACTGGATGTAGCAGAGAAGAGATATGATGCAGGTGATATTTCCAGACTTGATCTTATAAGAACAAAAGCAGAATATCTTAAAGCTCAAAACCAGTTAAGTGAATTCGAGGGCAGGCTGCAAAAAGCAAAAATTGAATTCAATCATATTTTAGGCAGAGATCCTGATTCTGAACTTTTATCACCAGTAGTTGCGGAGTTGAAACCAAAAATAAAATTACACGAGCATCCTGAGGTAAAAGAAATAATTGATAGAGCTCTTGATAAAAGAATTGATATTGCAATCCTTGAGAAAGAATTTGGGATTGCTGAGGCAAAAATTAAAAAGGCAAGATGGGAACGTTTGCCAAATCTCAATATTGTAGGAGGACCCGTAAGACCAAGTCAGGGAAATAATAGGTGGGGTCCGTTCATTGGTGGTTCATTTCAAATACCTGTATTTAACAGAAAACAGGGAGAAATTAGTGAAGCAAAAGCACACGTTGGTTATCTGGAAAAGGAAAGGGAAAGAATTGAGCACGACATAAAAATTGAAGTTGCAAATGCATTTCATGAGCTTGAAGTAAAGGAGGAGCAGGTTCACAGGTTTCAAAGTGGACTAATTGATGATTCAGAAAATATCCTGGATATGACAAAAGAAGGATATAAATTAGGTAAATTATCCTTAACTGATGTTTTGAATACAGAACAGCAAAACAGATATATAACTGAATCATATCTTGAAAGCCTTCTTGGTTATCGAGTAGCTGTTGCAGAACTGGAATATGCTGTTGGTGTAACATTGTATGAGTTTGGAGAAGAACTATGAAGAAATATCTTTTGCTGGCTCTTTTTGCTCTTTCATTTTTACCCTCTTTAGCACATGGAGATGATATAGGATTTAAAGCAAAGTTTGAAAAAATACCAGTGGAAAAGGTAGATGTTAAAGGTACTGGAATTGAAACAAAAGAAGTAAAAGAAGAAACAGTTGATGATGCAGTAAGAACGACTGGTCAAATCGAAGAATTACCAAGCAGCCATTTTGATGTAAACTCACCTGTTCAAGGTAAAGTAATCTCTGTGCTTGTTGACTTAGGAACTATGGTTAATGCTGGTCAATCGCTTGCAGTTATTCAAAGCACAGATATAGCGAAACTTCAATCTGAACTTGACCAGTCAGAAGCAGAGTTAGAACTTGCAAAAAATAATTTTGATAGAGAGGAAAAGTTGTTTGGAAAAGGAATAAGTGCAAAAAAAGACTTAGATGCTGCAAAGGCTTTTTATCTAAGTACAGAAGCAAAAGCAAAGGCAGCAAAAAATAATTTGAAAATATTAACTGGTCAAAATGGAGAAGCAGAAGAAGGTACTTTTACTATTAGAGCGCCTAAAGCTGGAACAATTGTCGAAAGAGATATAACTGTTGGTCAAATTATAAATGAAAATCAAAGATTATTTCACGGCTACGACCTGACAAAAGTCTGGGCTAGTGCAGATATCTATGAAAGAGACAGAACTAAAGTTAGTCAAAATCAAAAAGCAATTGTATTTGTAGATGGTATTCCAGATAAAACTTTTACTGGAAATATTTCATATATTGGGTCAGTAATACAAAGTGAAACAAGAACACTGCCTGTAAAAGCATTACTTGATAACAAAGAAAATATCTTAAGTCCCGGTGCATTTATTCAACTCCATATATCTACAGGAAAAAAGAAAAACTCCATTGTAATTCCAAGAACTGCACTTGTTGAAATTGATAAGGAAGGTACTGAAGGAAAACATAAACACATTGTTTATTTAAAAAAAGGTGGTTCATTTATTCCACGAAAGATTGAAGTTGAAGCACATGATTCTGATACAGTAGAAGTTATTTCAGGACTTATGGCTGGTGAGATTATAGTTACAAAAGGGGCTTATCAGCTTCAGTTTGGAGAAGGTGGACATGACGAAGACGAGCATGGACATGACAAAACAAGTGCTGGTCATAAACATTCTGATAGCGAAGATGAACATAGTCACGAGGCTGAAAGTGAAAACCATGAGCATGTTAAAAGAGAACCTATTTACCCAATTTGGTTAATCCCAATTGGTCTTTTAGTAACTTTAATCTTAGGATTTATTTTAGGAAAAAGGAAATCAAAAAGCTAATTCATGGTAAGTAAAATAATCAAGTGGTCTTTAAATAATAGGCTTTTAGTAATTGTTCTTGGGATTATTTTATTTATTTCTGGTACTTATTCAGCAGTAAATACTCCAGTAGATGTTTTACCTGAGTTTGCACCGCCACAAGTAGTAATTCAGACACAAGCACCAGGTCTTGCAGCAGAAGAAGTAGAAGCACTTGTTACAATTCCACTTGAAAGTGCATTAAACGGGCTTCCTAAAATCCAAGTTGTAAGAAGTAACTCATTTGAAGGGCTTTCATTTGTAACTGTTGTATTTGAATGGGGTACTGATATTTTTAGAGCAAGACAACTAGTTGCTGAAAAAACACAGCAGGCATCACAACTTTTCCCCAAAAGTATTAATGCACCTATCTTATCTCCTATAACTTCACCAATAGGAAGCATTTATTTCTTTGCTCTTACAAGCAAAATCACACCTCTTATAGATTTAAGAACCTATGCTGACTGGGAAATTAGAAATAAACTCTTGTCAGTATCAGGTGTAGCTAAAGTTTTGGTTTATGGTGGAGACTTAAAGCAATACCAAGTCCTGGTAAATCCAAATAAACTAAGGCAATACAACATTGGATTAAATCAGGTAATAGAAGCTGCCCAAAAAGCAAATGTAATAGTTGGCGGTGGGTATTTGCTTGAAGATGATAGAGAATACCTAATAAGAGGGATTGGTAAGGTTCAATCCATAGAAGAACTTGCTAGCTCTGTAATAGCTCAAAAAGAAGGTATACCAATTTACTTGAAGGATATTGCAAATGTAAAAATTGGAGCAGCTTTTAAAAGAAGTTACGGCAGTGTAGATGGAAAAGAAGCTGTTATTGTAGCTGTAAGTAGACAGCCTGGGGTAAACACACTTGAAGTAAATAAAGGCATTCAGGAAGCCCTTGGAATTATAAAAAAGGCATTACCAGAAGATGTAAAAATTACACAAACATACAGTCAGTCTGATTTTATAGATACCTCAATTAAAAATATAGTCTCTGCAATTTTTGAAGGCTCAATTTTAGTAATTATTATTTTACTTTTATTCTTAGGTAACTGGAGAACAAGTTTTATTAGCTTAACTGCCATTCCACTTTCACTTATAGTTGCAATATTAGTTTTAAAAGCATGTGGTCAAACAATAAACTCAATGACACTTGGGGGCTTAGCAGTTGCAGTTGGAGAAATAGTAGATGATGCAATTATTGATGTGGAAAACATCTATAAAAGGCTTAGACAAAATAAATTGAGTTCAAACCCAAAGCCAGTATTTGAAGTTATATTTAACGCTTCGTGTGAAGTAAGAAACTCAGTTGTGTATGGGACTTATATTATTACTGTAGTCTTTCTTCCTGTTTTATCTCTTACAGGCATTGCAGGTCAGATATTTAAACCACTTGCCTGGTCTTATATTATTTCTCTTTTTGCTTCGCTTGGAATTGCATTAACTTTAACTCCTGCAATGTGTTTTTATATGCTATCAAAAAACGAAAATCTTGTTGATCATGAACCTAAAATAATTACTTTTTTAAAAGAAAAATATTCAAAACTACTTGACCAGGTTTTAAATAAACCTAAACAGGTTTTTACAAGCACTATAATTCTTTCGCTGATTGCACTTGTTATATTTTTCACAATGGGAAGGTCATTTCTGCCTGAGCTTGGGGAAGAAAACCTGATTGTTATGGCTATTGCTCCACCAGGTACTAGTCTAAAAGCTACACAAAAAATTGCTCTTAGAATGGAGAAGAAATTACATAAATATCCGGAAATAGTAACTGTTGGAAATAGGGCTGGTAGGTCTGAATCAGATGATGAACCAATTTCAGCAAATACAAGCCATTTTGATATTACTTTGAAACCTGGTATTTCTCAAAATGAAACAGAGAGATTGGTTGAAGATATAAGGGAAGATTTTGAACAAATCCCAGGACTAGTTACATTAATCAGGTCATTTATTACTGAAACAATAGAACAAGTTGTAACTGGTCAAAGAGCACCAATAGTTTTAAAACTTTATGGAAATGATTTAGATACACTTCAAAGATATGCTGCTAAGATTGCAGGCATTTTATCTAAAATAGACACCTTAGAAGAAGTACAAATAGAACCGATTACAAACATCCCTCAAATACATATAAAAATTAGAAAAAATGTTGCAGCAAGATATGGACTTAGAACAGGGGATTTACTTGAAGTAATCCAAACTGGTTTTAATGGTATTACAACCTCACAAAGAGTAATTGAAGGACAAAAATCTTTTGACTTATTAATATGGTTTGATAAACCATATAGAAAAAATCTTTCTGTAATAAAAAATACGTTGATTGACACTCCAATGGGTGTAAAAATACCACTTGGGCAATTAGCTGATGTAGTAGAGTCAGTTGGACCCAATATTATAAACAGGGAAAAAGTTTCAAGAAGAATTGTAGTCCAGGCAAATGCAAAAAAACAAGATATCTCAAAATCTGTTGAAAAGGCTCAGAAGCTAATTAGTGAAAAACTTAAACTTCCAGAAGGTTACACTCTTGAGTTTGAAGGAGATTACAAACAACAGCAAGAAGCAAATAAAAAACTATTTTTACTTAGTATTCTTGTCTTAGCTGCAATATATATGTTACTTTCACTTGCTTTTAAATCATTTAAAGTTGCAACAATAATTATGATTAATCTGCCACTAGCACTTATTGGTGGAGTGTTGGCAATTTCAATGTTTGGGGGCGTTTTAAGTATTGCAAGCGTAGTTGGGTTTATAACTTTGTTTGGTTTATCCACCAGAAACTCAATACTACTTGTAAACAGGTTCTTTGATATTCAAAAAGAAAATCCAAAAATGCCAATTGATGAAGTTATTAAAAAAGGAGCAATGGATAGACTTGCACCGATAATGATGACTGCTTTAACTGCTGCATTTGCAATGCTTCCACTTGCACTTTTTCCTGGTGCAGGTAGAGAAATAGAACACCCTCTTGCAATAGTAATTCTTGGAGGCATGTTTAGTGCAACTGCTCTTACACTTTTAGTTATACCTGTGGTTTATAAAAAGTTTGCTGTTAATTCAGAAAGATAGTTTTGTCATTGTGTTAAAGTTGAAATTATGAGACGCTTTTTTATAGTATGTCTGGTTGTGCTGCTGTCAGATTTTTCTCAGGCTTTTGCTGCTGAGAGTATATCACCTTTACTTCCGCAATTACAGGAGAATTTATTGGAGCTAGATAATGCCAGATCCGAACTTGAGAAAGCCTCTCCCAGAGCAAGACCCATAACAAAGAGAATTAATTTTTTGATAAAGAGAATTAATCTGGTAGTTACATTTGGATTTCCAGCTAAGTGCGAAAAAAAAACCTCTGAAAATATAATAAGACTGAAAAGACAACTCACAAAATTAGAAATGAAAAAATGTAAATCCAAAAATTCTGAAATAATATTAAGAAACCGGGACTTGAAATTTACATTTAAATGTATAACTGAAGATATAATTAATGATTACCTTCCTAGGTTGCAAGAGTCGCTGGAAAATGTAAAATCAGTGTTCTTAATTGATGAAAATAATAATGATATGCCTGATATTTGCGAAGGTGAAGAATTATAAAACGCTTCCCTTCAAATCGACTATCTCTGGAGCAAGCTCACAGAGTTTTTCGCCGATTTGAGCCATGGGCATCGGAAGGCGTTAGTAAGGAAGCGTTTTGTTGCTACTCGCTCACATCTCCGGGAGCAAGCTCCCGAGTTTTTCGCTCGGGCGCAATAATTTAGTAAATTATGTTTATGGGCATATCTTTGCTACTATATTCTAAGCATGTCTGATTCCGGTGAATTAAAACGTGGACTTGGTCTTTTTGATTCGACTGCCATTGTTATGGGATCCATGATTGGATCAGGTATTTTTATAGTTTCAGCCGACATGGCACGGGCACTTGGTTCCCCGGGATGGCTTTTAATTGCATGGATATTAACTGGTTTCATTACAATTGCAGCTGCACTGAGCTATGGCGAACTTGCAGCAATGATGCCGCATGCAGGCGGTATGTATGTATATCTTCGTGAAGCTTATGGAAAGCTTCCTGCATTTTTGTACGGCTGGACATTATTTACTGTAATTCAAAGCGGGACTATTGCTGCAGTAGCAATTGCATTTAGCAAATTTACAGGTGTACTTTTCCCTTTTATATCATCATCCAGATGGATTTATAAAATCAATTTATTTAATACATATACTGTTGGAATTAATACTGAAAACCTCCTTGCCATAATATCAATTGTCCTGCTTACAGTAATAAATACTAAAGGGCTAGAATCAGGTAAATGGATTCAAAATATTTTTACTTCAATAAAAATAATTGCTCTTTTAGTTTTAATTTTGCTGGGGATTTTTATAGGAAGAAATCATGAGGCAATTGTTCTTAATCTTCAGCATTTTTGGGATGTGTCAACGATAAATATTACTTCAGGAACCGTACATAGGATTCCTGTACATGGTGCATCAATCCTGCAAGTTATGGGTACAGCTATGGTTGGTTCACTTTTTTCGGCAATTGCCTGGGATACTGTTACTTATACAGCATCTGAAACCATTAACCCTAAAAAAAATATTCCTTTAAGTCTTGCGCTTGGAACTGGAGGTGTAATTTTATTATATTTTCTGGTTAATGTATCCTACCTTTTAGTCCTGCCTTTAATTGGAGAATATGGTGCAGGTAATACTTTTTCCCGCGGTATTCAGTTCGCTCTTGATGACAGGGTTGGAACTGCAGCTGCTGAAATGATATTCGGTAATTCAGGTGCAATTATTGTTGCCTTATTAATAATGATCTCTACATTCGGATGTAATAACGGCATAATACTCTCTACTGCCAGAGTTTATTTTGCAATGGCAAAGGATGGATTGTTTTTTGATAAAGCCAGAGAATTAAACAAGCATTATGTGCCTGCTTATGCACTTGTTATACAATGCATTTGGTCTTCTGTTTTGTGTTTATCAGGAACTTACAGCCAGCTTTTAGATTATGTGATATTTGCAGTGTTATTGTTTTATATTCTTACTGTTTTGGGTTTATTTGTTTTAAGAAAAACAAAACCTTATGCAGACAGACCTTATAAAGCTTTTGGTTATCCATATGTTCCTGGCTTATATCTCTTATTAGCAAGTGCAATTTCTCTGGATCTCCTTTTCTTTAAGCCGTTATATACATGGCCTGGTCTGGTAATAGTTTTAATAGGAATACCAGTTTATTTTATATGGAGTAAGAGGTTTTCTTAAACTTAAGACTTATGCAATTAAAAGCCACATATCCTTAGCGTAAGGGTTTATATTATTATCTTTGTAAAATCTTGCAAATAATTTGAATAATATTAAAATTTACGGGTAGAATATTTATGCAGTACTGAAGAATAAAGGAGTTAGAAATGAAAAAATTGTTAGCGTTAGTCCTTACAGTGATTTTATTTATTCCCTGCGCACTTGCAGAGGAACCATCACTTGAAAGTCTGGTTTTAGATGTTATAAAGAAAAATCCACAAGCAATAAAAGAAGCACTTGAAAAATATGAAAAAGATCTTGCTGAGAAAAAACAAGAAGAAGAATTTGAAAAGCTTTTAGCTGACAAGGTTGAAGTTGATATAGGTAAATCTCCTGTCAAAGGTCCTAAAAACGCAGAGTACCTTGTAATAGGATTCTCTGATTTTCAGTGTCCATTTTGTAAAAGCGGCGATAACACTATAAAAGAGTTTATGAAAAATCATGATAAAAAAATTAAATATGTTTTTAAGAATTTTCCGCTTAGTTTTCACCCTGAAGCAGCACCAGCCTCAAAGGCTGCCTGGGCTGCAGGTAAGCAAGATAAATTCTATGAATACCATGATAAATTGTTTGAAAATCAAGGTAAGTTAGGCGATGAGCTATATGTTCAGATAGCTAAAGATCTTGACTTAAATCTCGATAAGTTTAATAAAGACAGAGCTAGTGACAATGCTCAAAAACAAATTGATGAGGACATGAAAGAAGGTCAAAAGATTGGCATTAGCGGCACGCCTGGATTTGTTTTAAACGGTGTCAAAATACTTGGTGCATATCCAGTTGATCATTTTGAAAAAGTTCTTTCCAGATTAGAAGCAACTGCTAAGAAGTAACTCAAAGTGCCCTCCTGAGTATGAGCTCAGTAAGGATTTAAAAAATGAATGAACTCTTGCTTTATATATTATTAGGACTTATAGCAGGAGTCCTTAGCGGATTAATTGGAATTGGCGGCGGGATTATTATTATTCCTGCCCTTGTTTTACTTTTTGGCTTTTCCCAGCACCAAGCTCAGGGCACTACGCTTGCTTTAATGGTTCCACCAGTTGGAATCCTTGCAGCATGGACATATTATAAAAGCGGGCATGTAGATTTACAGACTGCGGCTTTTATTTGTATTGGGTTTTTCATTGGCGGATTTATTGGAGCAAAAATAGCATGTACTTTTAACAGTATTTTCTTGGAAAAAGTTTTTGGATTTGCTTTACTCGTCATTGCATGTAAAATGTTGTTTTTTAAATCCCCTTTGATATAATCATTACACTCATATATAAGAGAGTTGGTTAAACTACGGAGGGGAAAAATGTTTACACGATCACAAATTTCTAAATTAGTTGTTTTATTTGTTTTAATTATTTGTACTTCATCCTGCAGTAAAGAATCAAATCCTATAAGTGAGCAAAACACCGGTAACAATGAAACGGAGAACATGATGATTAATTCAGAAAATAAAGATATAACAATCACTGAATCAGGATTAAAGTATATTGATGAAGTTGTTGGCAATGGAGCATCACCAAAATCAGGACAAAAAGTAAAGGTTCATTATACAGGTTGGCTGGAAAACGGAACAAAATTTGACAGCTCAGTTGACAGAGGACAGCCTTTTGAATTTGTAATTGGCATTGGTCAGGTAATTAAAGGCTGGGATGAGGGAGTTAGCACCATGAAGGTAGGAGGAAAAAGAAAATTAATTATTCCTTCAACACTAGGTTATGGCAACCAAGGTGCAGGCGGAGTAATACCACCAAATGCAACCTTAATCTTTGATGTTGAACTATTAGGTGCTTAATAACTCGGTTTTTTATTCTTAATGTCCAATATTTAGGTTTTCTTAATTAGGTTAACACCTAACTATCAACTGTATTTATATTTTTTCTTTTAAAACTCTAATATAATTTCTTTGGATATTATCTTAGAAACCAGCATCATTAAATGACGTCATGTCATCTAGAGAAATAAAAAATAATTAATTATTTTTGAAAGAGAGAAAAAAATGAGAGTCTTTAATTTATTATTAGCAGTTCTTTTACTTTTTGGATTTATTTGTTTGCCAGTTCATGCAAGGCCAGGCGAGGCAATAGATGTTGTTTTAGAGAGATTTAATGCTGAGGGCCAGCAACCTGTTACACAGGGAGATTATGTCTCATACAAATTAAACAACTCTAAGTTTAATTCACAACCTACCGTGTTTTTTAAATTAGGAACAAAAGGCATAGTTCTTGAAGAGAATTTTCTCTTTGATAAAAACACAGTACATGAAAGAGATGTAGAAAAATCAAAGAGCGACATTAGACCCACTGTAAGCATTCCTCATGCTACATATTTGGTAGGTGATTTTTCGCAATTGCCCAGAGAACATTTTGATGCAAAAAGCAGAGCAATAGGAGTAATTGCAGCTCCCTTTGGCGCTGCTGCAGGAAGTATTGCAGGAGCAGGTAAAGGATTATATGAAGGTACAAAAATAGGAGTTAAAACAGCTGACTCTGCAAGTAAAGCACTTGGCGGAGATGCTTCAGGAAAAGCTGCTGCCTGGGCCTCATCAGCAACAGCAGTTGCCACAGGAGCAGTAACTGGACTTTTTGCCGGATTAACTGGCGGTGCTGTTGAAGGTTCTGTAAGAGGCGCAAGAGTAGGTATAGAAGGTATTAGCGGAGCTGATAGAGAAATCAGCAACGTAACACCAGCTTCATCCATATACGTAATTATTGGTGGCAGAATTGGTAAGGATCTTACACCTGAAGAGCAAAAAGCACTACTTGAAGAACTTTCAAAATTAGAACAAAGCCGCTTGGCAGGAGCAGGCACAGATGAAGATCTTGCCAATGCTAATGCCGGAAAAGATAGCAGCGGACTAGATGGATTTGATTCTGCAAAGGATAAGTCTGGCTTTGACGGCAGCCCTGATTACGTTTCAGAAGATGCAGAAAACAGAAACGTAGCTGGGATGTGGTAGGGGCATACCAATGTGTTTGCCCAAAATAAAGAAGCAGAGAAACACATTGGTGCGAGGGTTTAAAAATTAAAAAGAAAGGAATAATATTGTTACTATGAAAAAAGTAATACTGTCATTAATAATGCTTTTTGGCCTTTTTAGCATGTTGCCTGCTCATTCATTAAGGACCCTTCAAGAGTCTTATGAACTTATCCTTAATATCCCTGCAAAAAAATTAATTCTTTTTGACAACGGACAGGCAATAAAAGAATATTCTGTCGGTGTAGGTACATCAATTACACCTACTCCTTTAGGTGATTTTAAAATTGTCCGGAGGATATCAAATCCTGCATGGGTAAATCCTTACCGTCAGTCAAAAATAGTAGCTCCAGGTGAAAGAAATCCAATCGGAAGATACTGGCTGGGTTTTGCAATGAACAGAAAAAGTCAGGAATATGGTTTTCATGCCACGAGCGATTCAAGCTCCATAGGAAAAGCCAGCACACATGGATGTATCAGGCTTCACCCAGATGATATGAAGGAGCTTTTTAATCTGGTGAAAATAAACACTTCTGTTCATGTGATTTATAATCCAGTTGAGGTTCAGGAATTCCAGAATAAATTATTTGTCAGAGTTTATCCTGACATTTACAGTTATATGGAAGAAGAAGAGTATCTTAAGTTTGCAAAAAACCAGTTAAGCGGTGCTAATCTTGTTAAAGAACAGAATCTTTATAAAGCAATTGAAACTAAAGACGGTAAAGATTATTTCATTGGCTGGACTGGTGCAGAAAAATTAAACGAACGAGAAACCGGACCTGTTCAAAAAGGAAAACTTAACTAAGATCCAGAAACTAACAAGCTATTTTTAATGAGCTTTCAAAAAGTTTCTTTCCATTTAATAACATTGAGCTGACAAATTCTTTGCTTTTACCTTCAGCGTAAATTCTAAGTAATGCCTCGGTCCCGGATGCACGAAAAAGCAACCAACTCTCATCTTCAAATATAAGTTTTGTACCGTCCAGTGTTTTAATTTCTTTTACTTTTATACCATTTATTTCTTCTGGAGGTTTAGATTTTATTTTCTCAACAAATGATATCCCTACCTCAGTGCTTGGAATATGCATATCAATTCTGTCATAGTAAAATGCCCCGAATTCTTTATGCAATTTTTCAATTAGCTGACTTGGTTTTAAATTAAAGGATTTTACAGCTTCAAGAAGGAGTAAGGCATTAAAAATTCCATCTCTGTCAGCCATATAGTGTAACTTAGAACCAATTCCATTAGCTTCTTCTCCACCTATTAAAATATCATTACTTAGCATAAGTTCAGCAATATTTTTAAATCCAATAGGCACTTCATAAAGTTTTAATCCATAATGTTTTGCCATTTTTTTTACAAGTACGCTTTGGGAGAATGTAACAACTACCCCACCTGAAAGTTTTTTCTTTTCTACCAGGTAATAAAGTAAAATTGCAAGGATTTTATGCGTGCTTATATAATCACCTTTTTCACTCATTGCTCCGACCCGGTCTGCATCACCATCAGTTGCAAGTCCAATTAAAGCATTGTTTTTTAATACTTCTTTTGCCAGTGGTTCAAGCTGAGGCATCATGGGTTCAGGATTTATTCCTCCAAAAGTTACATCGATTTCACCCCTTATAGTTTTTACTTTTAAACTGCCGCCTGACAATAAATCCTCTAAATAGCCATTTCCAGTTCCATTCATGGAATCAACAATTACAATATCGTTTAATTTTTTAAGGGATTCCAGATCAAAAGTTTTTTTAAGAAAATTTACGTAGTCTTTTGAAGGTTCGATTAAATTAATTCTTCCTTCTTCGCCAGTTCGTTCTTCGCCGTATCGCCGGTTCTCCGGCTCGCCGATTCTTTCTTCTATCTTATTTGTATATTCTTTTTCTGCAGAACAACCATCTGAAGTTTTAATTTTAAAACCTGAATATTCCGGCGGATTATGACTGGCTGTTATAACTATTCCGCCAACGGCTGAATTCTTCTTTACGTCAAAAGAAACCATAGGTGTAGGAACATCTTTTAAATACAAACTTACATTCAAACCATTCTCTGAAAAGACTTTTGCTGTACATTCAGCAAATTCTTTTCCAAGAAACCTTCTGTCATAACCGATAAAAGCCAGATTTTTAAGATTTTTATTGTTTTTTAAATCTTCTAAAAATTGCTCTGCTGTAGCTTGTGCCACTATTCTAATATTTTTAAAGGTAAAATCTTTAGCTATTATGCCACGCCAGCCGTCTGTACCAAATTTTATTTTTGGTTTCACCTTTACTCATAATATCATTTTTATCCGTAGTCATCGAATTATTAAATAAATCCTTCAGTATAATAATTAACTGCGGAGAAAAAAAATGAACAAAAATATTAAAGCTATAATTACAATTTCTGTGGTTTTATTTACAGGACTAATGTTTACATCCTGTGCAAAAAAAGGCCCATGCCTGGAATGTGCTGCGAATCAGACCGGTAATAAAGCTGAGGTATCACCTGAAAAAGAAAAAAAATGGCAGGAATTAAATTCCAAAGTAGTAGAACTTTATAACCAAGGAAAATTAAAAGAGGCAACTGTAGAAGCAAATAAAACCTTAAAATATGCTGAAAAAGAATTTGGGAATTTCAGTGCAAATGTTGCTACATCATTGAATAACCTGGGTGAACTTTACAGGCTTCAAAAAAAACTTCCTGAAGCTGAATTAAACTATAAAAAATCACTTGATATCAGAGAAAAGACGCTGGGTAAAGAACATCTGGACGTATCCCTTTCCTTAAATAATATTGCGACTTTATATTTATTTCAGGGGAATTATGAAAGAGCTGAGCCCTTATATAAAAGAGCAGTAAATATTATGGGAAAGAATCTGGGTAAGGATCATATAAGTCTTCAGACACCACTTACAAATTTGGCTGAATTATATAAGACTCAGAAAAAATACAAAGAAGCTGAAAATGTTTTACAAAAGCTTGTAACAATAAGTGAAAAAGCAAAAGGAAAAGAAGATCCATTGTATGCAAAAGCACAAAATGATCTTGCGGCTGTTTACTACCTGGAAGGAAAATACAAAGAAGCAGTACCACTGTTTAACAGCACCCTTTCAATTCTTGAAAAATCCCTGGGTAAAAATCATCCTGAATTAGCAATTGTTCTTGAGAATATATCTGAGGTTTACAAAAAGATTGGACAAAACGATAAAGCAAAAGAATTTGCTGAGCGTGCAGAAGGAATAAAGTTTAAAAATCAGACTAAAAGCTGAAAACTTTGTTAATATAGTTCCATTATGGAAACACGCGGACTATGGTGGAATATTCATGATCTCCCATACTATAAAGAAATATTTTATTCCTTATTTTTTATTTCACTGGTATTCTTTTTTTATGGATTCTACCTCAAATTAAAAACCTGGTCACAAGGTAAAAGAAAAAATGATTTTTTTGAAATAACCAACCGTATTCTAATTATGTTTGAGCAGGCTTTTCTCCATAAAAACTGGGGAAAAGAAAAACTCCCTATAATTGCACACATACTGGTCTTTTATGGTTTTTTTGTGTTGTGGATTGGAACTGATATCTTAACAGTTCAGGACAGAATGCCTGAATATTTTTTTCATGGAGTATTTTATAAGACTTACTCACTTTTAATGGATTTATCGGGTGTTTTAATGCTTATTGGACTTGGATTTTTTGCATATATCCGATACATAAAAAGACCAAAAAGACTTGATAATTATCACAATGACTGGATACAAATCACTTATTTTTTTTTATTCGTTGTACTTGGGTTTTTAATTGAAGGGATCAGACAATCTGCTACAAATCAGTTTGAACCTTATGCACCAATAGGAGCTATGATTGGTGCTTTATTTAGTCCTTTAAGTTATGAGAGTCAAAAAAACATTCATTTTACATTATGGTGGCTGCATTCAATTCAAACTTTTTCCTTTGTCGCATTAATTCCATATACAAAGTTTAGTCATATGTTTATAAGTCCGGTAAATATATTTTTTAAGGATTTAAAACCCAATGGTGCATTAAATACTCCATTTAATCTCGTAGAAATTCTTGCCATGGAAAATCCGCCGGAGGATTTCGCACAAACAGTGAATAAGATAGAAGATTTTACCTGGAAAGATTTAATGGATCTGGATTCATGTACTGCCTGCGGTAAATGTCATGAAGTTTGCCCTGCAACAAATACTGATAAACCACTTTCACCAAAATGGGTAATTCTTGACTTAAAACAAATTATGTATGAAAAACCAATGTTTCCGCATGGTTACAAAGGTTCTTCTGCCCGCTCTGATATTGATTTACCATCCCAAATTTCACAGGAAACACTATGGTCATGTACTTCATGCAGGGCATGTGTAGAAGCTTGCCCTGTAGGAATAAATCCACTTTCAAAAATCATTGACCTTAGAAGAACTTTAATAGGAGGGAATAAAGCTCCCAATAATTTATTGAACACGTTAAAAAATATCAGGTCACGTTTTAATCCCTGGGGACAACCTCCTGAAGATCGTGAAAAATGGACAGAAGGGCTTGATGTTCCAAAAATTGAAAGCACAAACGATTTTGAATATTTATACTGGATTGGATGTGCAGGTTCATATGACAGCAGGAATCAAAATATTGCAAAAACTATGGTTACTCTGCTTAAAAAGGCAAACATAAAATTTGCAATTCTAGGAAAGAAAGAAAAATGCAACGGTGATACTGCAAGAAGAGCCGGTGATGAAGGACTTTTCCAGGAATTAGCTCTGAAAAATATTGAAACCTTTAAAAATGCAAAAGTAAAAAAAATAATTACACACTGTCCGCATTGTTTTAACACGTTTAAAAATGAATATCCTGAATTTGGTTTAAATGATACTGCGGTATTTCATCATACTGAAATTATCTGGGAACTTATAAAGCTGGGCAAACTTTCAATGACTAAAGAAATAAAAGAAGAGATTACTTATCATGATTCATGTTATCTTGGGCGTCATAACGGTCAATATGATGCTCCAAGAAACATATTAAATAAAATTCCAAATATTAAATACATTGAGATGGAAAACTCAAAAGAAAAAGGCACATGTTGCGGTGGCGGAGGAGCACAACTTTGGTATGAAGCTCCCGGAAAACAAATTAATGTCATGAGATTAAATGAGGTAAAAGAAGCAAAAGCAAAAATAGTAGCAAGTGCCTGTCCATTCTGTACCATAATGCTGGAAACAGCAAAAACTTTAGATAAAAGCCAGTCTCCTCCTCAAGTAAAGGACATAAGTGAAATTGTTGCAATGGCATTGGAATAATTTAATTATGGAATCACAAGCAATACGTTTATTAATTATCATTACTATTGTATTCACTGTTTATATTTGGCGAAGTTTAAAAAATAAAGATAGCAAGGCTGAAGAACTTTTTGGATTTGATTTAAGATCGCTGGCATTATTCCGGATAGTGGTTGCATTTGTCATTTTGGCTGATCTTTTAAATCGATTTCCTGATCTGAATATTTTTTATAACGACACTGGCTTAATGCCACGAAGCTTAGCAGTAAATTATATACATATTTGGTCATACTCGATTCACTTTATAAGCGGAAGAGTTGAGATACAAGCAATATTATTTCTCCTTGCAGCTATCTTTGCTTTTTTGCTTTTAATTGGTTATCGCACAAAATTAATGACCTTTCTTTCCTGGTTTTTTCTTATTTCTCTTGAACATAGAGATGCACTGGCATTAGATGGAGGAGATTTTGAACTGAGACTTTTATTGTTCTGGGGAATGCTTTTACCTCTTGGAGCCTGCTTTTCAATTGATAGCTTAATGAATAAATCAAAAGAAGAACTGCCTAAGAGATTTTTTTCAATGGGAAGTGCTGCTTACTGTCTGCAATTTGCTTTTATTTACTGGTTTTCAATAATACTTAAGCTAAGAAATGAAACATGGAGAGATGGCACTGCTGTTTATTATGCAATTACAAATGTTTCCCTGGAAACATACTTCAGTAAATTAGTGTTTGAACTACCAATGGATGTACTTCATTTTATGACCAATTCAGTGATAGCTTTTGAAAGCTTAGGTCCTTTACTTTTTTTTATACCTGTCTTTAACGGTCCCATTCGTACAATTTCTGTAATTGGCTATGTTTTTATGCATATTTGTTTTGGAATCTGCATAGATCTTGAAATTTTTCATCTGGTATCCAGCGCAGCAGCACTGCATTTTCTCCCGAGCTGGTTTTGGGAAAAAATAGATTTATTATTAAGTAATTTTTTCTCAAATTTTTTAATAAAAGACAAAAGAGTCAGTACTATAAACTTAAAGTCATCTTTATTAAGTAATGTTCTTGCTACATATTTTCTCTTTAGTGTTCTTGCTATAAATTTATGGTCTGTTGATCCAAAAAAATATGACTTTCCGCGTCCTTTCATGTACTTAATAAGTTTTCTAAGCATAGATCAGATGTGGGGCATGTATACTGCTCCAGGAGGCTGGTCAAGCGGTTGGCCAGTATCAGTAGGCAAGCTTAAAGACGGTTCTGAAATAGATATATTTAGAAACGGACAATCAGTAAAATGGGATAAGCCAGAAATTGGTTCTGAAATGTATAAAAACAGAAACTGGAGAAGATACATTCTCTCTGTTATAGCTGATCCCACATACCAGCCGAATTTGCCGTACTATGCAGGTAATCTTTGTAGAGAATGGAACAACACTCATAAAGGGGATAAAGAGCTCCAAGAGTTCGATATATACTTCATGAAGTGGGATCCTAAACCAAATCACAAGTTTGTAAGACCAGAAAAAAGTTTTGTCTGGAAACAGTATTGCTTTTACAGTCAAAGAAGCGTAGATGAAATATTAAATGAAGTAGTTAAAAAATCAGAAGGAAATGCTATTACAGCTGTGATTGATCTTTACAGCAATGCTTCTCTTTTTATTTACCAACAAAAATACTCTGAAGCCGAGATCCTTTACAAAAAGGCTCTTGAATTACTTGGGGTCGAATATGGCGCAAATGACGTACGACTTACGCAAATACTTACTGCAATTGAAGCCATCCAAAGATTACAAGGCAGAAATGAGGAAGCAAATAATACAAATACCCGAATTAAAAATTTAGTAGATGAAAGTAAAAGTCAGGAAAAAACTAATTAATGGAAAATACAAATAAAAAAGAAATAAATGCGCTTTTTGGAATCGATTTAAGATCATTGGCATTTCTTAGGATTTTACTGGCTGTTTTAATTATCATTGATATAATCTCCAGACTGGGAATAGTATCTGCTTTTTATTCTGATGATGGTATAGTGCCCAGAACTCAATTTTTTAATCAAAACAGCAACGCATGGAATATAAGTATTTTTGCAATCCATGGAAGACCTTCAATTATTTTAGTTCTTTTAATAATTGAAATATTCTTTGCGCTTGCACTAGCATTTGGATATAGAACAAGATTAGTTACTTTTATATCATGGATTTTACTGACATCACTTCATGTCCGATGCTCATTTATTAACGATAGTGGGGACTACCTGCTTAGTCTTCTTCTTTTTTGGGGGATGTTTTTGCCGCTGGGAGCAAAATATTCCATTGATAATGCATTAAACACATCAGATAAAATCTTTTCATCTGTTTATTTTTCCCTGTCGTCTATTGCAATATATATTCAAATAATCTCTGTATATTTATTTACTTCTTTTGCTTTAAAACAAGACGTTAAATGGTTAGGCGGCGAAGCTATTTTAAGTCTTGCCACCTCAGTTCAGGATGGAACTCCTTTAAGCACTTACCTTGCTACACATCTGCCTATTTCATATTTAAAACTTATTACACATTCAGTAAGATGGCTTGCATTATTAAGTCCTTTATTTTTGCTGCCACTAATATTTACTTCTCAAGTCCGTCTTTTTTCAATAGGAGTTTATACTTTATTAAATCTTTGTTTAATTGTATTTTTTGACAGTGGATTTTTGCCGTGGGTAAATATTGCAGCATTATTTATATTATTACCTGAAAGGTTCTGGGATTCATTCACTAAAAAACTAAAAACACCTGTAGAGGCGTTTCGCGAAACGCCTCTACAGATAAAAATTTATTTTGACGGTATGTGTGGTTTTTGCAAGAAAATGGTCCTGATTATAAGAACATTTTTCCTCATTCCTGAGACACAGATACTGCCAGCACAAGATGATTTAAAGGTTTACGAGGTAATGCAAAAAGAAAATTCCTGGGTCGTCATGGATCATACAGGAAAACTTCATACTAAATACACTGCATTTCTTATTTTATGTGAAAACTCGCCTGTACTTTATTACCTGCTGCCATTTTTTAGATTTGGACCTATAGTGCAATATGGAACCATGATTTACGAAAAAATTGCAAGTAACAGATTTTTAGGTTCTCGAATAATTTCATCATTAAAATTCAGAAAAATAAATATAGAGCAAAATGATTGTGAAAAAATATTTATTGTAATATTCATGATTTTTATAATTTTTTCAAATGTGGAAAATATATATGGAAAGTATAAAATTCCAGACAATTTAAAATCTTTAGGCACATTGCTAAATATTGAACAACCATGGTATAAATCTGCTCCAATCAGCACAAAAGACAGAAACATAAAATGGTATTTAGTACAAGGAATCTTTAATGATGGAAAAGAATATAACTTACTTCGATATAAAGAAAAAATTAGCTGGAGAAAACCGGATTTTTTAAGCACCTACTATAAAAATAGATTCTGGAAAAATTATTTTGAAGACTCATTAAATATTTCACTGTACCCAGGATATGATATAAATGCATTTAACTATACAGCTTATGCATGCAAGAATTGGAATAAATCTGAAAAACAAAAAAGTAAGTTAGAGTTTGTAAAGGTATTTCTTGTAAATGAAGACGTATCTTCTGAATATGGAATAAATAAAACTCTTAAATGGGAGCAAAATTGCTCTGCAATAAAATTGTAAATTATTTCTTTACCAGTTGAAGTTTTGAAATGATTTCTGCAGCAATTTCTTCTACTGCCCGGTTTGTCATATCGACAACTTCACATTTTAAATCCTTGTAAATCTTTTTCGCATAGTCTAGCTCCTGTGATATTTGATTAAAATCACAATAATCTAAGCTGTAATCCATCTGAAGTGAACTTGCCCGTGTACTTCTTAATGACTGAAGTACAAGAGGATCACATATAAAACCAATTATTTTATGCGGATCTATTTCATATAGTATTTTTGGCAGCTCTACTCCAAGAACAACAGGAATATTTGCTGCTCTTAAACCATAGTGCTGTGCAAGATACATAGAACTCGGGGTTTTGCCGGTTCTAGATATACCAAGTAAAATTATATCTGCATGAGCTATACCATTTAAATTCTGTCCATCGTCATATTTTATGGCATAGTGAATGGCATCCATTCTGTTAAAGTAAGCTTGATCTATTTTTAATCTGAGTCCAGGTTCACGCAAAGGCTGGGCATGAAACATATTTTCAAGCTTCCCAACAAGTCCGCCTAAAACATCATAAATAGGTATAGAATATTTTTGAGATTCTTCAATTAATGCCTGCCTCACCCCGGGTTGAACAAGAGTATAAATAACAATGCAAGGAGAATGTATTTCTCTTTTAAGTAATTCTTTTAATTGTTCTATTGAACTTACCTTTGGAAGTCTTTTAATTTCGCTAGAGACAGATTCAAACTGACTTATTGCAGATTTTGCAACCATCTCAGCAGTTTCACCGCTTGAATCTGATAATGTATAAACCGTAAACATTGTTTTGCAATATATACAATAATTATATCCTAGTGCTTTGTCAATTAAGTTTCTCAACTTAGTTTCCTTCACTGCGGGTGGCGCCGGAAGGGAAGGGTTCAGAGCGAGGAACTCTGTGACGAAGCTCTGAAGGGTACCTGCAGGCGACAGGACCTGCAGTGAAGGAATGTTGATTAATTTATCTTAAACTTATATTACTTTTTTATCTTTAATGTCTTTGCTGTCTGAATGCGGATCAATATCAAGTTTTAATGACCATTGTAAAAGTTGTCTTCTCCATTCAAGATCATTTTGTGCTTCTTTTATAAGCTCAAGGATTCCCTTAAAATCAGTGAATTTTAAATCAACTGAAACACCAATTTCCAGATTTAATTGAACTCGCTCATGAGATGGCGAACAAATCAGACATGCTGCATGTTCTGGCCCGTGTACTTCAATTAATGTATTTTTATTTACTGATTTAGGATCAACCGTCCAGTTGACAAATCTCATTAATTCTTCACAATCTGAGGCAGTATGTAATAACCATGCAAGTGACTGATATAAAGATGTATGGAAGTATAGAACTAATTCTGAAGATTTAAAGTCTATGGCTATGGTTCCTTCTTGTTTATTGAGGTATAGACCACCATAACAATTAGTAAATGATATTTCTTCATTAGTATTTGTCTTCATAATTTCCTTCTTTTCTAATTGGTTGTACTTTCCAGATAGTCTATAGAATGCTATATAAAGGTTATGAAAAGGTTTTGAAAGGCATGGGGCAATTACCAAAAAAAGTTAAAATTCAAATAACTTATTAAGGGAGAATATAGATTCATATATGAATAAAGAAAGAAAGGAAGAAAAAATGACTGAAAGCAATGAAACAATAGAGCTTTCCCCAGAAGAAAAAAGTACTGCTCAGGAAGTGCAAGCCCTGAAAGATAAAATAACTGAAGTAGAAAACAAATATTTACGAGCTCTGGCAGACTATCAAAACCTTCAAAAAAGGACTACCCAGGAAAAAGAAGATCTTTATAAATACGCAGCAGAAAAAACCATAGAAATACTTCTGCCTGCCATGGATACATTTGATTATGCAAGAAGTGCTGTAAAACCAGACAGTCCCTCAGAAAAAATAATCGAAGACTTTAATCTGGTATTTGAAATGCTTTTAAAGTGTCTTAAAGATATTGGACTTCAAGCTATTGAAGAAACAGGAATACCTTTTGATCCTGTGTATCATGAACCGCTTCATCAAATTCCGACTAATGAACTCCCTGACCATACCGTAATGCAGATTTTAAAGAAAGGCTACATCTTAAATAAAAAAGTAATCAGACCTGCTCTTGTAGCAGTATCTGTAAAACAGGAAGAAAAGTAAAGGTAAGATATTGTAATATATGGAAATAATGACTGCTGAAACATTAAACCAAAACAAAAAAGTACAAACCGGACTTACTCTCTGGTTTACAGGTCTTTCAGGAGCAGGAAAATCCACAATATCAAATATTTTGGAAAAAAAGCTAAAGGAACAAGGATTAAAAGTTGAAATACTTGACGGGGATATTGTACGCACACACTTAAGTAAAGGATTAGGATTCAGCAAAGAAGACAGAGATGCAAATATAAGAAGAATTGGCTACGTAGCAAGTTTGCTTTCAAGAAACGGTGTAATAGTAATCACTGCTGCAATTTCACCTTACAGGGAAATCAGAGATGAAGTAAGGGAAATGCATGAAAACTTTGTGGAAATATATGCAAAGTGTCCGCTTGAAGTAGTTGAAAAAAGAGATGTAAAAGGTCTTTATAAAAAAGCAAGAGCCGGAGAGATTCTCCAATTTACAGGTATATCAGATCCATATGAAGAACCTACAAGCCCTGAAATTACAGTTGAGACAAATAAAGGAATGCCTGAAGAAAGTGCAAATCAAATAATTAACTGGCTTAAAGAAAATAACTATCTTGATACATGAATCGACACCATAATTACTTACTGATTTTTTGCTTACTTATTTCAATAATTACTTTTTTATCTTTACCTGTCCATGCAAAAAACAACCCTGTCGTCAGACCTAAAATCGGAATTGCACTTGGAGGCGGCGGGGCAAGAGGAGCTGCACATATAGGTGTGCTGAAAGTTTTTGAAAGAGAAAATATCCCAGTAGATTATCTGGTAGGTACCAGTGCAGGAGCATTAATTGCATCTCTCTATGCAGGAGGAGTTGGACTGGATGAACTTGAATATCAAGTATTAAGCGGTGCCATAGAAAAAGTATATAAGATTGATTTCTCGTTGTTTCGGGCAGCATTTGTTTATATGAATAGAACTTGTAGAACCATTCTAAGAAGACCATTTTATGCCGGGTTATATAATGACCGAAGATTACAACATTTTGTAGATAATTTAATTTCAAAGGATGACGGAAAAATTAAAATCTTTATTCCCCTTCATATAATTGCACTTGATTTAATTTCAGGTTTACCCGTTGTAATCAAATCAGGCGATGTAGGGCTTGCTGTTCAGGCTAGCGCAGCAATCCCATCCCTTCACCAGCCTATTCCTATTAACGATCAGCTGCTTATTGATGGGGGTGTGGTTCAAAACATCCCTGTAGAAGAAGCAAGAAAAATGGGAGCTGATATTGTAATTGCTATTGATGTAGATGCAAAACCAGAAGAAGCAAAGTCAGAAAATTTCAGATCATTTGAAGGAGTAATTACAAGGGTTATAAATCTTGGGCTACTGGCACAATCTGAACTAGTGCTGGAAAAAGCAGATATTGTAATAAGCCCAGACTTAAATGGAGTTGGTATTTTAGATCTTGATACTCAAAGCCTTATAAAGGCCATTAAAGCTGGTGAAGATGAAGCCATAAAAATGATTCCTAAAATAAAAAAGAAAATTGAACAAAAAACCAGTACATTAAATATAGCTGAATATTAATTTATCTTTCATCAAAAGGGAAAAAAGGTTTTCCGTCATCTTCTTTGTGATCAGGCATTATATTTCTAAAAATAGTTAGATAAAGTATAAAAATTATTGTAAGTATACTAAAAGCTATTCCTGCACCGATAAGTAAATCTTGGTTAATCATATAAGAATTTTATCACGCACTCTTTAGTCTTTTTTTCTTCACAATTTCTCTCCACCAGACCAGCAGTGCACTTGCTACAAAAATACTGGAATAAGTACCTGAAGCTATTCCAAGGAACATTGCACCTACAAATGTTTTTGTAGTTTCTCCGCCAAATAAATACAATGTTCCAAGTGCAATTAATGTAGTAAGTGAGGTATTAATGCTCCTTATGAGTGTCTGGTTTATACTGTCATTTGCAATTTCCCCAAATGTTTTATTTTTAGTAAGGAATTTTGAATTCTCCCTAATCCTGTCAAAGACCACAATCGTGTCGTGAATTGAAAACCCGATTACTGTTAAAACAGCAGTTATAAATAAACTGTCAATTTCAAGCCCCCAGAAAAAACTAAATATTGCAAACAAACCCACAAGAACAAAAACATCATGAATCATTGCAATAATTGCACAGATTGCATAATCTTTCCTGAATCTGTAGCTGATATAAATCACAATTCCAACCAGAGTAAAAAATAAAGCAAGCAGTCCGGAGTTTAAAAGTTCAGGACCTATTATTGGACTTACTGTATCAATGGATAGAATTTCAAAATTACCAAAAGTCTGAGTAAACTCTTCATCTATTTTTTCTTTCTGGCTTGCTTTGGTCTGGGATGATTTTCTTTGTTTTATTGCTTTTGATCTAATCACCACCACTTGTGAACCATTAGAGGCTACTTTTGAAAGCTGAATATTGCTCCCGCCTAGTTTATGCTTATCTAAAATAGCTCTTACTTCTTCAAGCTTTACTTCATGAGGAAACCTATATTCAAGTTTTGTACCACCTGTAAAATCTAACCCGAGTTTTAACGGTGAACCAAATTTTTGAAAGCAAAATCCTATTGCTATTAATCCAGGAATTAAAACAGCTAAGGAAAACCCAAACCAAAACCAACGGTATTTAACAATGTCTACTTTCATAAGTGTTTTCTAATTAAAATTACCTTGTCAATTTTACCTAACAATATAGAGGCATGGAAACCATGCCTCTACAAAAATATACGAATAAATAAAATGAGATGGTAAACTAATTCACAAGAGACATGCCAATGGCATGTCTCTACGATTAAATCTTATGTCTGGACATTCTAAATGGGCACAAATTAAACGTAAAAAGGCAGTCACTGACGCAAAACGGGGTGCCGTATTTTCAAAAATTGCCAAGGAAATAATGGTGGCTGCAAGATTAGGAGGAGCTGATCCTCAGGCAAACTTCCGCTTAAGATTTGCAATTGAAAAAGCAAAAGAAAACCTCGTACCTCAAAACAACATTCAACGAGCAATAGAAAAAGGCGCCGGCACCGGAGATGACGGCTCAAGAATTGAAGAAATTATATACGAGGGATATGGCCCGGGCGGCACTGCAATAATGGTTCAGTGTGCTACTGATAATAAGAATAGAACAGTATCGGATTTAAGAAGTTATTTTGTAAAATACCACGGAAAACTTGCAGAGTCTGGCGCTGTAAGCTGGATGTTTGTAAAACGCGGGGAAATAAAAATTCCAAATTCAATGTTTAAAAGCCAGGATGCAATATATGAGCTCGCCATAGAAGCAGGTGCTCGTGATATTGATTTTTCAGATAGTGAAAATGCAATAATAATTACAAAATCCGAGGAACTTGAAAAAGTTCAAAAAAACATTCTTGCAAAAAATATAAAACCCTCTGAAACCCAGATTTTATACAGTGCAAAAGAACATATTGAAATCAGTGCTCCAGATCTTGCAAAAAATATTTTAAAACTAATGGAAATGATAGAAGAGCACGATGACGTACAGAATGTTTATTCTAATTTTGATATAAAAGATGAGATTCTAGCTAACTTGCAAGAAGGATTGATCAAAGGAAGAGAAATTGTTTGATATAAAAGAATATATTAAAGGAAAACAAAACTCAAAAGTTCATACTCCTGAAGAAATTAATTTATTTATTAAAAACCTGGATAACTTTAATCAAGAAGAAATTACGTTGTGGTTAAAAGCTGTGAAATCAAATGGAATGAATGACTCTGAAATTTCAGCTCTAACCTTAGCTATGGCTAAGTCAGGAACCATTTTAAGCTGGGAAGGACTTGAGCCTACTGTCGATAAGCACAGCTCGGGCGGAATAGGGGATAAAATCACCCTTCTTTTTGCACCACTTGTTGCAGCATATACAAAAAACAAAATAAATATTCCAAAACTTTCCGGAAGAGGGCTGGGTATAAGCGGCGGAACCATAGATAAACTTGAATCTATTCCTGGATTAAAAACAAATTTAACTATCGATGAAATAAAAGAACAGGTTAAAAAAATAGGGCTTGCTGTTAGTAGTGCAGGCTCCGATCTTGCTCCAGCAGATAAAAGACTCTACGCCATCAGGGATGTAACAGATACTGTGGATTCTATTCCTTTAATTGCTTCTTCAATCATGAGCAAAAAAATTGCAGGCGGCTCAAAAAACATAATTCTGGATGTAAAAGCAGGCAAAGGGGCTTTCATGAAAACTCCGGATATGGCAAAAAAGCTTGCATTAAGCATGGTAAATATAGGAAAAAATCTGGATAAAAATATAACAGCACTTATTACAGATATGAATCAGCCTCTTGGTTATGCAGTAGGAAATAGCCTTGAGATTTTAGAAGTAATTGAAGTATTATCAGGAAAAGTAGTGCCTGATTTAATTGAGATTTTGATTTTACTCTCCAAAGAGGCAATAAAACTCATAAGCCAGGAAAAAGAGAGCGACATTGAATCAGAACTTTTAATTTTATTAAAAAATGGAAGTGCTCTTAAAAAGTTTGAAGAAATGATAAAAGCCCAGAGCGGCGATTTATCTGAAAATTCATGGCCCATTAAAAAAGCAAATCATATTGAGGTCATGAAAGCAGAGGAAGAAGGATATATTTATGATATAGATGCATATATAGTGGGTGAAGCAGTACACAGGCTTGGAGCAGGCAGAGAAAAAGTAGAGGATAAAATTGACCATTCTGTCGGCATTTTATTCTATAAGAAATATGGGGATAAAATAAAAAAAGAGGATGCATTACTTGAAATACATGCAAAAAACAAAGAAGATGCTCAAAAAGCAAAAATAAAGCTGATTTCTGCAATAAAATTTGGACAGAAAGCACCTTCTAAACTAAAATTAATTCATGAGAAAATAAAGTAAATGAATACACATACAAATATTGAACAAAATTTAACTTCAGATGAACCTAAAATTAGTTTTCTTGAAGCATTTTATGGAGTATTGTTTTCACCAAAAAAAATATTTCAGGAATTATATAACGAAGATACATTTACTGTGATTATCTATGGATTTCTTGCAGTTGTTTTATCAAACTTGGGTAAAATTGATCCTTCTAATATAGGAATTTTAAGTATTGTTGGCATTGAATTTATAGGTTTTTTAAGCTGGTTTTTTGTAGGAATATTTATATTTTGTTTCAGTACGGTCTTCAAAACCCCGAACAATAATTTAGGCAGGCTTCTAGGGTTTACAGGGCTTTCCGGCATTCCTTTTCTTCTTTTAACACCTATAAACTTAATCTATAATTTAAATCCTTCTGTTTATATGTTTTTTCAGGTGCTAATCAGTATCTGGTCATTTATTTTATTCTGGATATCGCTTGCTAAAAGTTTTCAGCTTGAAGCATGGAGAGTTTTTTTAATGGCTATTATTCCTTTTTTCCTGGGAATATTTTTATTTACTTTTTTAATTGCAAATATTTTTGGGATGATGTTTACTGGAATGATTAGATAACACTGCTGGGTGTATTTGAAAACATTTCTTCAGCATCAGATGTTTTTTCAGCTTTTTTAATTTTTGTCAGTGGAATAGTAATTTCAATGGTAGTACCACAGCCTCCAGATGTTTTAATATACTGTACTTCAGCTCCAATTAAATCTGCTCTTTCTTTCATATCAATAAGACCATAGCTGATTTCTTTTCCATCCTGAGGCGTATTAGCCTCTACTCCAATTCCGTCATCTTTTATAATAACTAAAACTTGTCCTGGCTGTTCTTTAAGTATTACCTCAACATTTCTTGCTTGAGAATGCTTAAAAACATTATTCAATGCTTCCTGAATAATTCTATAAAGGTTGATTTCGTCTGGGTCAGATAATTTTAATCTGGAGAGATTTGTTTTAAATTTGGTTTTAATCGTAAATGAAGAACGTTTTGCTAATTCATCCAGTAAATTTTCAATTGCTGGGATAAGTCCAAGAGCATTATCAAGCATTGAAGGTCTTAATGCATTAATTATTCTTCTTATTTCATAGGTAACATTATCCAGTGTATGAATTGTAATTCCAAGATCTTTTTTAACCTGAAGAGCTACAGCATCAGAATTTATAACTGATTCTATATATCTTTTCAAGTCAGTAATCCTAGCAAGTGTATCGTCATGCAGTTCTCTTGCAATTCGTTTTCTTTCTTCTTCTCTTCGGTTTGAGAGCTGCTTTCTTACTTTTCTTAGTTCTTCAACTCTTTCATGCAATTCAGCCAATGTACCGCTTAACTGGATATTTTTGTTTTGAAGCAGCTGTCTGGAGTTTTCCAGTTCTTCACTACGTTTACTAAGCATTGTCAGGGCTTCTTCCAGGTTTAAGTTCTGTTCCTGCAAATTTAGTTGTAAAAACACAAGCGAACCCATTAGAAGGTTTCCAAGAAGAAGAAAAACAAGAGGAACTATTTCAAGTACAATATGATAGCTGTTATATGCAATTTGTCCCCCTGCAAGGAGCATAACAAACAAAAATGAAGCAATAGAAATTCTTTTTACTGTTTGCATACTGCTGAAAAGAATGCCAATTAAAATGCTAAAAATCACAAAAAACCATTTGTAATCATTCAAATCATATTTAAAAAGATATGCTTCCTGATATAAATTTAAAAATGCAATTGCTTGTACTTTACTGTCAGAAATAAGCGCATATTTTTCACAAGGATTTAAAAGCTGATCACTGATTAATTTACTCCTTAAGCCGCTGCCAAGAATTACAATCTTATTTTTTAGTTTTTTCTGGGTAATCTGACCGTCAATTAAATCAATAAATGAATAAACAGTAAAAGGTTTTTGAGGATAGCGCAGATAAAATTCATTTTTTTGTTTTATTTTTTTATTTACATCTTTACCCCCTGACAAAACTCTATAAAGAGCATAAGAAAAAGAAGGTACGTCTTTGTATCCTTTATCAGTAAGCTTAATTTTGTGGACGATTTTATCGTAGTCAGAAAATAATTCTCCATAACCAATTGCAGCAGCACTTTTCAGGATATTATTTTTAACATAAAATGGGAATGAATGAATTGAATCTGCAATTACAATGTTTTTATACCTTGAAATCGTAGTTGCCAGGTTTAAATCAGATTTAGGATCTGATGGGCTGTTTAAATTAAAATTAATTCCAATTGCTTTTGCTCCAGAACCTTCAAGTTTATGAATGGCAGAGGCAAGTAAATCTCTTCCTTTTTTCTCAAAATCTTTTATAGGCAGTCCGTTTTGTCTGAGTAAAAACTGTGTTCTGTCATCAAATAAAATTAAAACTACATTGTCAGTGTTGATCTGATTTTGATAGGCAGAAAATGATGTATTACGACTGTTTATGGTTTCAAGCTCAACCGGCTGCCATAATTTTTTGTCTACATTTAGTACAATAATAGCCAGCATAAGGCCTAGAAAAAGACCCAGCAGTCTTTTTCTGGATACGTAATCTTTAACACCTCTAGTTATATCGGGATTTTCTACCATGCCATTTATAGACTCACATGCACATCTTGTTCTTGATAATTTTAAAGAAGATGTTGATAAAGTTATACAACAAGCATTTTCCAATGACATTACCCATATTGTCCAGTCCTGCGACAATCTGGAAGAGATAGAAAAAAACCTAGTCTTAACTAAAAAGTATCAAAATCTCTATTCAAGCGTCGGAATTCACCCTCACGAAGCAAAATCATGGGATAGTGTGACAAAAGACACACTTATTAAATATACAAAAGAAGAAAAAGTAATAGCAATTGGTGAAGCGGGTTTAGATTTTTATTATAATTACAGCCCAAAAGAAATACAGCTTTCAGTATTTAAAGAACAAATTCAAATTGCAAAAGAAATTTCTCTTCCGCTCATCATTCATACCAGAGATGCATTTAAAGAAACAATTGAAATTTTAAAAAAAGAAAGGCCTGACTGTGGTGGAGTTCTCCACTGCTATACAGGCAATCTGGAAGTTGCAAAAGAGGCAATAAATCTAGGTTTTTATATTTCCTGGTCAGGAATACTTACATTTAAAAATGCTCTTGATCTTAAAACTGTAGCAAAAGAGATTTCTTTAAAAAATACTCTTATTGAAACTGACTGTCCATTTCTTGCGCCAATTCCTCACCGAGGTAAAAGAAATGAACCAATGTTTGTAAGATTAGTTGCAGAAGAATTAGCCAGGATACACAATGTTAGTGTAGATGAGATAGGAGAAATTACATCTGCAAATGCTAAGAGATTGTTTGGGATAAAATAGGTGTAAGGGCAGACCTATGTGTCTGCCCAAAAATATGTCAAAACTAGAGCTGAATTATAAAGAATTACCCCCTTATGATGTCCTCGTAGCTGGTGGCGGCTCAGCAGGTGTAGCAGCTGCAGTTTCTGCAGCACGTTCAGGTGCAAAAACTGTATTAATCGAAAAAGCTACATTTCTCGGCGGAATGGCAACTGGTGCTCTTGTCACACCGATGATGAAAAATGCACTGGACGCAAAAAACACTTTAACAAAAGGGGTATTTCTAGAAGTGTGTGACAGGCTTGTAAAAGCTGGTGGTGGAGCTACTTTCAATGATGGGAACCCCGGCTGGTTTAATCCTGAGATTTATAAATGGGTTCTGGATGAAATATGTTCAGACGCCGGCGTAAAAATAATGTTTGATAATCAAATTATTTCCTGTGAAGTTGAAAATAAAAAAGTTCAAAAAGTTTTTATGTTTAATAAGGGTGGCATATTTTCAATAAGTGCAAAAGAGTTCATTGATACGACTGGCGACGGTGACTTAATACACTTATCAGGAGTAAGTTACGAAGCAAAAGAAAAACAAGCAATGTCACTTCGTTTTATGATGAGCGGAGTAGATTTAAATGAATTTGCTTCATGGCTTCAAAAAAACGACAAATCAGGTGACTCACCGGTATATTTTCTGGAAAACGGAGATATTTTACTGTCATCAGCTTATACCTATGAAAAAAGCTGGACATTAAAACCATTTTTTGATGAGGCTTTAAAAAAAGGAGATCTGACAAAAGAAGATGCTGCATATTTCCAGATCTTTTCAGTACCAGGATCACCTGGATTTGTAGCATTTAACTGCCCTAGAATAACCCCTGAAAATAAAGCTCTGGATCCTTTAAATAACGATGATACATCGTGGCTGCTTGTACATGGAAGACAAATGATAAAAAGAATAAGTAATTTCTGTAAAAAATATCTTCCGGGATTTAAAAAATCTTATGTTAGCCAGATTGCTCCGTTAATAGGAGTAAGAGAATCCAGGCGTTTAATTGGGCAGTATATTTTAAATGCAGAAGATGTATTAAGCGGGAAAAAATTTGATGATGCAGTTGCAAATTCAAATTGGCCTATAGATATACACGAGACGGCGAGACGGCGAGACGGCAATGGGGCGATGACAGGAAAACCCCCTCATGGAGATTATTATCAAATCCCTCTTCGTTCGCTTCTTCCAAAAGAAGATGAAATTAAAAATTTAATTGTGGCAGGACGCTGTCTCTCAGCTACTTTTGAAGCACAAGGTTCTGCTCGAATTCAGGCTAATTGCTGGGCTATGGGTGAGGCTGCTGGAATGTTAGCTGCATGCAGAACAAAATGACATTTCAATTATTCTCTGCGGATTCTATCGGAGGAATTGTTTGTGGATTTTTCTTTGCCATCCTGAATTTGTCTATTGGAATAACGCTTCCTACCCCTGATTTGATTTTTCCAACTAATTCATCAGCAATATCTGCTGTTCCCCGGATGGTACTAAGTGCAGCTGATTTTGCAATATTACCTACCTTTGCACTAGTATCATAAGCACATTGACTTAATCCAATTATTGTTTTTCCAAAAGTACCTGCTGCCTTAAGACCAATTTCATGTGTACCTTCAAGGGTACCTAATGCACTGGATTTTACGCTTCTGCCTAATTCATCTGAAACTTCTTTTCCTGCTCTGATAGCAAAAACTGTTGAATCCTTAAAAGTTCCAAGGACTGATCTAAATATGGTACTTGAACCATCAAGTACACCTACAATTGCTGTCTGTAAAGTCTCTCCTATTTTTAAGAGTGCTCCTGTTTCATTTTTTTCTGTTTTTTCAGCTTTGGCCTCAGTACTTTCTGTATTATTTGTTTTTCCATTTGCTCCATTTGATTTTGACATATTTTTTCTCCGCTTTTCTCCAAATGTATATTTAAAACCTTATAGGTAAATAATATCAAATGCTAAAAGCACATGAATTTGTACTGCAAAAATTAATTTTTCTTATTTAACTGTTTTTATTCGGGCATAGGTGTTGAAGTCGCAGCTTCAGTTGGTTCACACCTTCCATTCACACAAGTTTCTCCTGGATCACAGTTTGTTGTACTAACTTCACATGTTCCGTTATGGTCATCGTTCATACATGTCGATACTGCATTTCCATCACAATATGACGCTCCTACAAAATGAAGGGTGAGATCGCTAGCTTCACAAAAGGAACACTCATCACAAGAGCAAGAACCCGACATTGCAGTACATATATTGAAACCAGGACAATATCCGCCTCCACATGCAGGTGCTGCAAGAGTACCGCAAGGAGTCGGAGTAGGGCTTGGAGCAGGTAAACAAACAGCATCTGGTGCTAGAGCACCCTCTACATATCCGCAAACTTTTCCAACCGTCGCACAATCAAGACCTGGAACAGCTTCACAAATAGCATCCCCATTATCATTGCTACAGTTTACTATCGTTGTTCCATCATCCGCACAATAACTGTATCCAACAGGTGTGTCACCACACTTCGTACATGGAGTAGGAGGCGGTGATGGAGTTGGAGTTCCACACTGACATGATCCGCTTATACTTTCACACATTCCCGTACCAGGAGCACAATAACCATCACTACAAGCAGTAAGTCCACTCATACATGGAGTTCTGCACATGCAACCTCCGTCGTCAACACATACCTGACCTGCAAAACCTTCACCTGCTGTACCACACATACCTCCTCCACAAGCAGGTGCAGTATAACCACTGCAAGGCGTAGGTGTAGGTGATGAAGGACAACAACAATAATGTGTGGTTCCTCCCTGGGAGTGATTTTCGCAGTTTGTATTGGGTGCAGGACATTGATCGGCAACTAGAGCTGAATAACAATTAGATGTATGATCACTACAGTTAGCAGTGCGTACAATAGCCATACACCCAGGAAAAGGTGATGGTGATGCTGTTGCTTGTGCTTCAGCTATATTTGCCAATGGTGGCAATGAATGATTAAAACTTAGAAGCGGAATAATAAGAATTATTAGAATACAACAAAAAAAAGACTTCATCCCAAACAATTTATTTTTAATTTCTTTTTTACTTTTCATAAATTAATCCTCTAGTCTGATTTTATAGGTTCCTTGCAGCCACATTTTATTAGTCCACTTTCAGTATCAAACACTTCTCCACATTCATTAGGATAACAATAGCCATCAGAACAATTTGGAGGTTCTAGTTTACTACAGTCTTTAAAACATCCGCATTTATATGTTTCACTCCCGGTTAATGGATCAATATCTGTTCCTAGCCCACAAACTTCATTTTCATTTTCACAGGCTCCATCCATGCATACATTTACAACAGGAGGATTATTTCCCTCAATACTTAATTTAACTTCCTCACACTGAAGAGGTGATGGCGTTAGTTTTGCTTGTTTTTTCTTTTTCTTATCTTGTTTCTTTTTAGACTGGACCTGAATATCATGTACACCTGAACCTTTTGTTTTATCTTCAGCTATAACATTACCAGACTGAAGACTTAACATATGAGAAGGAGCTGACATTTCTCCTGCTTTTCTGGTTGAACCAGTCTTGCACTGACCAATCGTATTACCAGTGGATATTACACAATTCCCTCCTGCACAATCCATGTCAGAATCACAACCACAAGCATAGCCACCGCCAGCTGCAGCACAAGTAAAATTCTTATTTGCACAGTCACACTTTGGACCATCACAAGCCATCCATGGGCTACCAGGCATTGATACCTGGCATGCTCCCTTAACGCATTTCAAACATTCATCACCAGTCACATTTGGATCATCACAACAATCTTCTGAAGCCTTACACTTGCATTTATCACCGCAGGCAAATCTTATCCAGATTTCTTTATCTCCAACAGATCTGTTTAATAAATTCTTATTAACTTTTACACGTAGCGAATTCCCGTCTCCTGTTAGTTGTATTTCATTAATTAATTTGTTTTCCGGTACAGCTTTTCTGCCTTTTCCATAAAATGCACCTTTAATATAAATTTCACCTCTTGTTGGATCAATATTTTCCAGCACATTAGTTTCTTTTCTGGCAGAAAGTTTATTTTCTCTTTTTTCCAGTTCATAATTTTTATATGTAGTATTTAAAACATCTTTTACATCTAAGTATGTAATTCTACCTGCGACAAGTCTTGCCATAGGATCTTCTTCATCCTCAGGTTCAATAGGACATGTACCACATTCACAACAACACGATGGTGAAGGTGATGGTGAATCCTCTGGTGATGGACTGACATCCGGCGATGGACTGGCCTCTGGTGATGGGCTAACATCCGGTGATGGGCTGACATCTGGCGAAGGCGAAGGTGATGGCGTTGCTGTCGGTGGTGGCGGTGTACTTGTTGGCGAAGATGATGGCGTTGCTGTCGGCGGTGGCGGTGTACTTGTTGGCGAAGGTGATGGAGTAGCCGTTGGAGGTGGTGGAGTACTTGTTGGCGAAGGTGATGGCGTTGCTGTCGGTGGTGGTGGAGTACTCGTTGGTGATGAAGTAGTTAAAGCAGCTAATGAAGCTGTTGAAGGTGCGGTGCTTCCAGCAGCTGCACTACTTACAGCAGGAGTAGGTGAAGCTGCACATCCAGCTGATGCTGCACATAAGTTTGCTTTACCTGGCACAGTACAACATGCATTAAGACAACAGGAGTAACTTGTAGGAAATACACCACAAATCATTTGAGGAGCAACACAGGTTGGACTTGGTGGAGGAGTCGGAGTTGCACAAGTTGCCATACAGCCTGTAGCATCATTCATACATGTACCACCAGCAACAGCAGCACAGTTTTCTATTTGATTAGTAAACGCGCACATATTTGTAGCTGGATCTCTTACGCAACCTTTTCGATCAGTTCCGCTGCACTGAACATCACCTAAATTACAAGTTCCGCACATACTGCACGGCGTTGGTGTAGGACTAAAACAAGCACATGTTCCGCCCATACTTACACATGTTCCAGTACCTAGAGCACAATAACCATCACTACAAGCAGCAAGTCCACTCATACATGCAGTTTTGCACATGCATGGTGCTCCGCCTACACTTACACATACCTGACCAGCAAAACCTTCACCTGCTGTTCCACATATAGCTCCGCAAGCAGGTGCTGGATAAGCACTGCAAGGCGTAGGTGTAGGTGTTCCCATACAGCAACATATATTTGTTGGGGCACTACCCATGCACATGCTAGGAGCCATGCAATTAGTACCATTCATGCAATTAGCTACAAATGTACATCCTGGTATAGTTGCACAAGACGGAGTAGGTGACGGCGCTGAATATGTTGCAAGAGGCAGGATAATAAATGAAGCAATAACAATAGTAAGCAGTAGACTTAATGTTAAAAAATAATTTTTATTGTATTTATTTTTTTCTTCTTTTTTCATTTATTAGATTCTCAAGATTCTCAGATCATGGCCTAAATTACTAAAAATACTTCAATTAAGACGCTGTTATGCTCTTTATGTTCATTGTTTTGTAACACTTAGCATATATGATATACCACTATTGCCTTGTGATAATTTTCATTAAACTGACAACTAGATATATCAGTGTATGGTTTTGTTTTGGTTAATTATAGATTTTGGGGTGTTTTTAGATATTTTTAATGATTCAGGTAAAGATTAAATAAATTTAATTTTCATCTTCATCATCTTCTTCTTCAGATGCATCTTTCTTTCTGCATTTGCATATATCTTTGTTTTTCTTTTTACTGAATTTAGTCACACATTCTTTTTCTGGATTTTCGCATTTACCGTTACAGTCCGGTGGTTTGCAATCTCCGCATTTTATATCAGAAGTATCTTCTGCTTCTCTTGCTAATAATTCTGTGTCAGTAGAAGTTTCAGAGGGAGATGGTTCGGTTGCTGTTAAAGTTATTAAATCTGCCTTGCATATACAAAGAGGAAAAGAAAGAATATTCTGTTGATCAGTACACATACCACGTAAGCCATCAGCTGTTGTACATAGGGTATTATCACAAGTATCAGAACAACCTGTTGGTGGACAACCTTCTGGTGCACCTGGACAACAAAGGCAGTCATTTAAAAAACCACTCACTAAAGTACACATACCAGTTGCACAAAAACCATTATTGCAACCTGGACATGTAAAAGTACCTGTACAAGCACATGCTGATGATACAGGGGTTGGTGTCAAAGCTGGAGTTGGTGTTGATGTTGGAGTAGGTGTTGGTGTTGATGTTGGAGTAGGTGTTGGTGTTGAAGTGCATACAGCAGAAGTTGAGCTTGGAGGGAGGGTTTCTATGCATGTTTCTAGACAATTTTCTTTCAAACCCCACCAACAACCAAGATTCGGGGGATCATTTACATGACAAATTT